>Ga0307511_10002527_pt1 | contig 19103 bp, 21 predicted proteins | sample 13_EM_MG_FD_200266 | JGI IMG/M metagenome (GOLD analysis project Ga0307511, IMG submission 200266) | Populus trichocarpa ectomycorrhiza microbial communities from riparian zone in the Pacific Northwest, United States - 13_EM | ecosystem: Host-associated > Plants > Roots > Unclassified | place... | reverse complement strand
TGAGACGCCCGGACGCGATGAGATGGTCCGGGCCATGGCCCTCGGCATTTATCAGGTCGATCCGGTCACGCGCCGCGTCGGTCCGTTCACGCCGGTGAATGCCGGCGCGCTGTCACGAATCGCCGCCCGCCTGCTCGCCCTGCGCGGCGCCGGTTGCGTGCGTGGGGCAGGATCCGATCCGCAGAAGGTGCTCGCTGCGTGTTCCGTGCTAGATCCCGCGGTCGCCGGTGCCGATATCCCGGTGGGCGGGAGGGTGGCGGCGATGGTGATGGAGCTGGTGGATCGGGCGCTGTCGAAGTAGTTGAAGGATCGGCTCGCCGTCGCGTATCAGTCCAAAGATGTCTGGAGGTAACCCAAAGCGGCGAATGATGTCACGCAGGTAGCGGCGATCTATTTCAGAACCGTCGTCGTGACAAGGAAACGGGTAGTGACTCGTTCCGAGGACAAGCATCCGGTGGCTTCCCTTGCCTCTGTTGACGAAAACCGCGAACGCTTTATCCACCTTGTGGAGCCGCTTCAACATCTCGCGGCAGCGAAGTGGTTTAGGCATGCGCCGCGTTCCACTCGTCCCCATGCTTCAGGGCGAGCAACGAAAGAGGGACCATGTCGGCGATTCGATCCGTGATCGGCTCAGTGCCAGATACTTCAGCCACGAATTGCTCCCGACGCACCTCTTCAAACATGCGCCAAAATTCATCCGCGGCTCGGTTCCAGACACTCTCGGGATGACCCATTTGAACAGCAAAGTTAATTTGGGCTATCAACATCTCGCGTAGATCGTCGTTTGCGGCTGCTACCGTAGGCCCGTATCCACGCAGATCCATTTCCAGTGCAAGCGCGGTCCAGGAATCGTCCTCGCGAAAGGTAATCACGCTGACCTCGAAGGTCTGATGTGAGTAGCGTGGAGCGTTCATCATCTTCCTGTACGGTGGCAAAGATACGTCGGTATGTACTGCCAGTCAACACCCGATAAGGGGACGGTGCCCATGATAAATGCCCGATAGTCAATGAGTTACATTTCCAACGGCTCGCGCGGCGCGATGCCGAAGGGCATTTGACAGCTTGAGGATGTTCACGGCACGGATCCGCTTGTGCTTCAGAGTGAGCTCTCAAAACAGCGTCAGCCGCGGCAATCCAAACTTCTCCCTCACAAGCCTTCGCAGATTCGCTTCCTCCGTCCGCGCTCGCGTTTTCTCATCGAGCTTGGACGTATCGCCAAGGGCGGTTGCAATGTCGGCGCGGATCGCGGCGATTGACGCCGGATCTGCGGCGATGAAGGCATCTACCAGTTCCCGTTCCAGTTTGATGAGACTCTCTTCGATCTTCGGAACGCTTTTCTCCGCGGCCAGCGCGCGAACACGGGCGGCGAACGGGGCGGCGACGTTGGAGGACTCGAGTTGTGTCGCCAGCGAATCGAGCAGCGCTTGCGGTCCGGCTTCGGGGGTGACGTCGCCCGCTCCGACGTAGAGGTTCTGCCGCTCCTGCCACAGCTCCTTGATCGAATGACGGCAGTAGCTGAGGCTGGAGATGACCTTCTTCCGTCCGCTGGTCTCATTTTTCTCGAAGACCGCGTCGATTGCTTCGATGACCACCGGCAGCGGAACGCCGTCCTCGTACCACTTCTTCATCAGCGCCCAATCCTTGGCGTTGAGGATGAACGGCGTTCCTCGTCGAAGGGCGAAATGAGCCTCGATTTCCTGGTAGTACGTTTCGGGCGGAGTCTCGACGGGCACGTGGCAAACGTACCATGCGGGTTGCGGAGTCGCGCGGTTGCGCGGTCTCGCGGTGGGGGTTGCCGGGTTGCCAGGTTGCCGAGTTGCCGATTGAGCCTGGAGGGATGATCGACGCGGCTTGCACGATACGCGTATTCACCCGGCAACCCGGCAACCCGGCAACCCGGCAACCCGGCAACCCGGCAACCCGGCAACCCCGCGACCGCGCGACCGCGAAACCGCGCGACCGCGAAACCGCGAGACCCCAAAACCCGGTTACAATCCCCGCTCCCCGGCCGTCACAGTCGTGCTCACTATGGAACCCGCCGTCCCTCGCGCTGAGGTCACTGTCTATTCGCCTCTGTTCTCGCCTTTCCGGCAGCAGTTGCAAGGCACTGCCGTTTCCATCGGGCGCGCTTCGGATTGCTCCATCCCGGTCAAGGATCGTTACCTCTCGCGCAAGCATGCCGAGATCGTCGTCGATGGCGGCGCGTGGGTCCTCAAAGACTGCGGCAGCGCCAACGGCACGTATTTGAACGGTTCGCGGGTGGAGCGCGATCAGCGGCTGCGCACCGGCGATCGCATCCGTCTCGGCGACACCGAGATTGTCTTCGAAGCCACCGAGCACAACACCGACCGGATGCTGGCCGTGGCCGACACCTCGCCGAGCATGACCATCTCCATCCCCGTCAACGAGATCGAGCAGCCGGGCGAGAGAACCGACACCGGCGATCTGGCCAAGCTCAAGACTCTGAACCTTCTGGCGCGGGAACTGATCGAAGACCGGCCTACCGAGGAGTTGTTCGGATTCATCGTCGACCGCGTGCTGGAGCACACCCAGGCATCGCGCGCCGCGCTCGGACTCCTCGGCGCGGACGGCAAGTCGTTCGTCAATGTCGAAGTGCGTCGCGAGGATCGGAGCGACCAGTCGGAGCTGCGCATCAGCCACACGGTGCTCAGCGAAGTGGTCGAAGAGAAAAAAGCGCTCGCCTTCATGGACGTCAGCGTCGACGAGAAGCTAAGCCGCGCGCAGTCGATCATCATGCAGGGCATCCGCTCCATTCTCTGCGCGCCGCTGATGATCGGCGACTCCGTCGTCGGCGTCCTGTACGTCGACTACCTCTTCAACCAGCGCAAGATCTCCGAGGAGGACGTAAGGCTGGTTGCGCAGATCGCCCGGTTTGCAGCCATCAAGCTCGAAACGACGCGGCTTCGCGAGGAAGCGATCCAGAAACGGATCATGGATGAGGAGCTGAAGACCGCCTCGATGATCCAGCGCGGTTTGCTGCCGCCGGCACCGACGGACATCGACGGCTACACGTTCGCCGGAGCCAACCGTCCCTGCCGGACGGTCAGCGGCGACTACTACGACTTCGTCCGCCGTCCCGACGGCCGCGTCTATTTCGTCATCGCCGACGTGAGCGGAAAAGGGATTACGGCTGGGCTGATGATGGCCGGGCTTCAGGCGTCGTTCCGCATCTTCTGCAAGAACGATCCGTCGCCGGGCGATCTGATCTCGCAGCTCAACGATGCGCTGAAGGACACACTGCCGCAGTCGAAGTTCGTGACGCTGTTTCTCGGGCGCCTCGATCTGGCCACGGGCATGATCGAGTACGCGAACGCGGGACACACGCCGCCGCTCTGGGTCCGCAAGGATGGCGTGGAGGAGCTTGGCGAGACGGATTTAGTCCTCGGCGTGGTGACGCGGGCCGAGTTTCGCCAGCACAAGCTCCAGCTCGCGCCGGGCGATGCGCTGGTGCTCTTCACCGATGGCGTGACCGAGGCCGAGAACGAAGGCGGCGAAGACCTCGGCGGCCTCGAGCACATCACCCAACGCCTGGCCACGATGCACGGCGCCGACGCCGACGATCTGACGAACGCGATCGAGTCGGAAGTGCTCGGCCACATGGGCGACCAGCCGCTGGCGGATGATGTGACGCTGGTTGTGGTGAGTAGGAACCAGTAACGGCGCTTCGCGCGTTGTCGGTTGTCGGTGATCGGTTGTCGGAGAGGTTGTTGAATCCGGTGATGGCGCCGCTTCAACAACCGAAAACCGACAACCGACAACGGCGCGAAGCGCCTCAAACAGGCGTATATCGCTTCAGGAAATCGACAAAGAGCGGATCGATCTCGCTCGGGGCGACGGAGAATATCCGATCGGCGTGGTAGTTGCCGGGGATGTCGATGACGTGTAACTCCTTCGGTTCGTTCGCGGCTTCGTACAGCGCCAGTGAATGGTCGTGGCCGATCAGCCAGTCGTTCTTGACGTGCAGGAGGCAGATCGGGACATGAACGTCGCGGACGTCATCGATGGCCTGCAGCTTCGGGCTGCGCCGGAACTGCCAGTCGAAGCGCGGTTTCTTGAGCGCCTGGGACAGGGCGATGTGGCGGTGCAGGGTGAAGGGATTGATGCGCGGCATGATCTTCGCGAAGTCGGCCACAGGCGAGATCAGCAGCAGCGAGGCGATCGGCAGTTGGTGCCGCGCCGCGGTCGAGATTGCCACGGCGGCGCCGTAAGAAAGGGCCACGATGGTGATCGATTCGACCGGCAGACGGCGCAGCATTTCTTCGGCCACGGCAGCAACGTCGTAGTGCTCGTAGAGGTTGAAGCCGTAGGTCCCGCCGCTGTCGCCATGGCCGCGCGGGTCGATGATGGCGGCGCGGTAACCGAGCTCGTGCAGATACGATGCGAGCGCCAGCATGGAGGAGTGCCGCCGGTCCCGCCAGAACCCCGGAACGACGAGAATCAACGATCGGGAAGTGTGATCGTAGAGGTCGTAGGCGATCGGAGTCTCGTCGAATGAGTGCACAATCCCGGCGACAGCCGGAGGCGTTGGAAGCGAGTGCGCTGGAGCGGGCTGGCTTGACATTGCGAGGTACGTTCCTAGACTATAGCCGCTCGTTGGGCGGCTTGCCGCTCATCCTTCCACGGTGTGTTTCATTTTCCAGTGATGCCGGCTGCCCGGCTGGCATCGACATTGCGAATCATTCAGAACCCGTTTTCAGACCAAGGTTGCGAAGCAGCCCGCTTCGCGGAAATTTCAATCGACTGCCAAGGGGGGTGAGCAGGCACTTTCATCGGATTTCAATCCCGGACTCAACCACCAACACACAAATTGACGAGAGGAAAAAACAATATGAGCAAGAAACTTCTGGTTCTCCTGACGGTCCTGGCCCTGAGCGTGTTCGGTTTCGCCTGCAAGAGCGAGACGGCCGCCAACAACACTGACACCGCAACCGCAACGGACACGGCAGCAGCGTCCACCGACACCTCCACCAGCGGCACGATGGCCACCGACAGCAGCTCGACGACGGCGACCTCGACCTCGGGCGGCACGATGACCGACACCTCGGCCACCACGGCGACGACGGCTACGACGACGAGCGGCACGACCTCCACGACCACGTCGGCCACCACCGCCACGACCGGCACCAAGCACTAACTCGAATTCCAAGCAGCATCGAGAACGCCCCGCGAGTATCGCGGGGCGTTTTTTTTGTGTAGAGTGACGCCTTCCCGAAGGTTCGTTGTTGATTTCTCTCGTCTGACTCTGATCCCAAATTTGCGAGGCTGCCAGCCTCGTCGCGGTTTTGGATTACTTCACATTTGACGCATGCGAAGGAGGTGAGGCGGGCACTCCCAGAAACGACATCGGAACTTCTCATGTCGCATCAATCAAATTCAAAGCATCTGAGAGGAAGAAACTGATGAAGAAGACCCTGATTCTCCTGACCATCGTAGCCCTGGCTTTCTTCGGCTACGCCTGCAAGAGCGAGACGAACAACAACAACGTGACGACGGATACGGCAGCCGCTTCGACCGACACGTCGTCGACCACGATGAGCAGCACGAGCTCGACGTCCGTGACCGATACGACCGTGACCGGCACGACGGGCACGATGTCGACCGACACCAGCGGCACGGCCGCCTCGGCGTCGTCCACCGGCGGAACCACCACGAGCGCCACGACAACCACCGGCACCGTGAAGACCACCACGACGACTACGACCAAGCACTGATCGTTTTCCGTAACCCACGTTTCGAAACGCCCCGCCCCGGCGGGGCGTTTTTGTTTACCGCAGGGCGGCCAAATCCCTTTGCAATGCCTCGAAAACTCGCCTCGTCTCCGCGTCTGCCGCCGTCAGGTCCCCGCTGTTGTCGATGACGTAGTCGGCGTAGCGAAGGCGCTCCTCGCGGGGCAATTGATGGGCGATCCGTCGCGCCGCATCCTCGCGCGTCATGCCGCGGGCGATGGCGCGGGCGAGTTGCGTTTCGGGATCGACGTCGACGATGACGATCTTGTCGTAGCGATCCTTTCCGCCGGATTCGATCAGCAGTGTGGCCTCGATGATGACGATGCGGTCGCCTGAGCTGCGTCGTTCCTCGGCGGCCATGAGGCTGGCCTGTTCCGCGATCACGAGTGGGTGGATCAGCGCGTTGAGCGCTTTCGCTGACTCATCGCTGACGAATGCGATGTCGGCCAGCTTGCGGCGATCGATGGTGTTGTCCGGGTGGAGGATGCCGGTGCCGTATGTTCGTACCAGTGCTTCGTGCCCCGCCTGCCCGGGCTGATAGAGGCGGGCAACGATCTGGTCGGCGTCGACGGTGAGGCACCCCAGGGTGGCGAAGATGCGGGCGATCGTCGACTTGCCGCTGGCGATTCCGCCGGTCAGGCCGGTGCGGAGGATCATCGCCGCCGCCACTCCGCGGCAGTGACTGTGTTGCGCATCAGCATCGCAATCGTCATCGGACCGACGCCGCCTGGAACCGGGGTGATCCAGCCTGCCACTTCACGGACGCGGGAGAAATCGACGTCGCCGACGAGGACGGTGCCGTTCTTCGCCAGCAGCCGCGACTTCTCGTCGTCATGCGCAACCAACGCGCTGTTGGACGCGTCGAGACGATTCATGCCGACGTCGATGACGATCGCGCCGGGCTTGATCATGTCAGCCGTCACGAGCAGCGGCTTTCCGACCGCGGCGACCACAATGTCTGCGCCCTTCACCACTGCCGCGAGATCGCGCGTTCGTGAGTGCGCAATCGTCACCGTCGCGCTGCGTTGGAGCAGAAGTGCGCCCATCGGTTTTCCGACGATGTCGCTGCGTCCGATGACGACGGCGTTGCTGCCGGCGATCGTCGCGCCGGTCGATTCGATCAGTCGAATGACGCCCGCCGGAGTGCAGGGTGCGAGAGTGGGTCGCCCGAGGTGAAGTTTGCCGACGTTGATGGGATGGAAACCGTCGACGTCTTTGGCGGGATCGATGGCATCGATCACTTTCTTCGAATCGATCTGGCCCGGTAGCGGGAGCTGGACGAGGATTCCATCGATTGCGTCATCGTGATTGAGGCGATCGATGTGAGCGAGCAGCTCGGACTCGCTGGTCGATTCGGGAAGGATCAGCTCGTCCCCGTTCAGCCCGAGCTCGCGCGCTTTCCTGGCCTTGCTGCGGACGTAAACCTCCGAGGCAGGATCGTTACCGACGCGGACGGCCACAAGTCCCGGCGCAAAACCGAGACGCGAAATCGCGTCAGCGACCTCGGCTTCGATCGTTTTCGCGACGGCTTTTCCATCGATGAGCCGGGCTGACATAAGAGCGACGTTATCACCGCACAGACAGGAGTCTGTGCCACAAAGCCCGTTAAAATGTGAGCAATCGAGTATGGTGGCGGAGCCTTGGGCAACCCACGCCGCCGGCCGTGCCGGCCGGGGAATGAATTCCTTGACGGGCTCTGTTCGGCAGTGTTACCGTTTCACCCCCTTCCGCGGGGAAGGTGTGTGGTTGTCTTTGAATGACGTTGGCGCTGAGCAGTTCTCACCTGCGCCGCCGGTCTTCCGAAGATCGAATCTCAGCGTTTCGTGGTGTGTTCAGGAGAGTCATGCGTACGTATTTCCCTAAGCAGGGCGACATCGAGCCGAAGTGGTTCATCATCGACGCCGAGGGCAAAGTCCTCGGCAGGATCTCGACCGAGATCGCCCGGATCATTTCCGGCAAGAGCAAGCCCACCTACACTCCGTTTCTCGACACGGGCGATCACGTGATCGTCATCAATGCCGAGAAGATCCTCCTGACCGGCAAGAAAGAGACGGACAAGATCTACCGTCATCACTCGCTCTATCCGGGCGGGCTGAGCGAGAAGGCGGCACGGTTTGTCCGCGCCGAAAAGCCGGAGTCGATGATCGAGCGTGCCGTTTTCGGCATGCTGCCGAAGAACAAGCTCGGCCGGAAGATGATCAAGAAACTGAAGGTCTATCGCGGTACCGTTCACCCCCACGAAGCACAGAAACCCGAGCGGCTCGAAGTCGCCTGACACGTCTAGGAGGATTCTTTGGCACTGGTTGAATACTACGGAACGGGGCGTCGCAAGACATCGACGGCTCGCGTTCACCTGCGTCAGGGCAGCGGCGCGATCACGGTCAATCACCGCTCGCTCGACGAGTACTTCGGCAACGACGTGCTGAAGATGATCATCAAGCAGCCGCTCTCGCTGACCGAGACGGCCGACAAATTCGACATCGTCGTCACGGTCGACGGCGGCGGCCCCAGCGGCCAGGCAGGCGCGATCCGTCACGGCATCTCGCGCGCCCTGCAGATCTTCAACGTCGAGCTGCGCAAGCGCCTGAAGAAGGCCGGCCTGCTCACACGTGACCCGAGAATGAAGGAGCGCAAGAAGTACGGCCAGAAAGGCGCGCGCGCTCGCTTCCAGTTCTCCAAGCGCTAATTCGATGTTCCGGTTTTCCCCAGTTTGATTTCTGAAGACAGGAGCGCCGTTCGCTCCTGTCTTTTTTGTCTCAACGCAGTTCAACTCAACGTCACGCGAAAAGGAGGGTTTGCTTGGCAGTCTCTATTACGATGAAAGAGCTTTTGGAAGCTGGCGTTCACTTCGGTCATCAGACCAAGCGCTGGAATCCGAAGATGAAGAAGTACATCTTCGGCAAGCGCAATGGGATCTACATCATTGACCTTCAGAAGACGCTCAAGCTCTTTAAGGAAGCTTCCGCGTTCATCTCGGACCTCGCGTCCCAGGGAAAACGCATTCTGTTTGTAGGCACGAAGCGCCAGGCGCAGGATGCCATTCTCGAAGAAGCCAACCGCTGCGGCATGTTCTACGTGAACAATCGCTGGCTCGGCGGAACGCTCACGAACTTCACCACCGTCCGCAAGTCGATCGAGCGCCTCAAGGAGATCGAGGCCATCGTCGGCGACACCGATAAAGAGATGTCCAAGAAGGAGCGTGCCGCACTCGACCGCGAGCGCGAGAAACTCCTCAAGAATCTCATCGGCATCCGCGAGATGGACGGCCTTCCGGACGCGCTCTTCGTGATCGATCCGAAGAAGGAGTACATCGCCATCCAGGAAGCGAAGAAGCTCGGCATCCCGGTGGTGGCCATCGTCGACACGAATTGCGATCCGGAGGACATCAACTTCGTCATTCCGGGGAACGACGATGCCATTCGCGCGATCCGTCTGTTCACGCAGAAGATCGCCGACGCCGTGCTCGAGGGCTACAACCTGGCCGAGGAGAAGTTCATCGGCGTCGAGGACAAGGGCGAGCCTTCCGAGGTTGCTGCTCCGATTCCAGCCGAGACCGCCGAAGAGATGAGCGCTCCGGCCGTTTCCTAGTTTCGCCAAGACTACTTCCACATGGAGCGCCGCCTGCCCTTTGCGGCAGACGGCGCTCTTGTATCAAAGGAGATTTCAGATGACACAGATAACCGCAGCCATGGTCAAGGAGCTGCGCGAGCAGACCGGGGCGGGCATGATGGACGTGAAGTCGGCGCTCGTCGAAGCCGCCGGAAACATGGAAGAGGCCCGGACCATCCTCCGCAAGAAGGGTCTGGCCGCCGCCGGCAAGAAAGCCGGACGCGTCACCGCCGAGGGCGCCGTGACCAGCTACGTCGGCGACAACGCCGGCGTGCTTGTCGAGGTCAATTGCGAAACCGATTTCGTCGGCCGCAACGAGAACTTCCGCGGCTTCGCGGACGACGTTGCGAAAGTGATCGCACAGAGCAAGGCCGAGTCGGTCGAGACTCTGAACGCCGAGCCGTGGCCGGGAGACGCCGAGGGACAGACCGTCGCGCAGAAGACGCAGGCCATGATCGCAGCGATCAAAGAGAACATCTCCATCCGCCGCTTCGTCCGTTACGAAGCCGCGCAGAACGCGGTTCTCTCGTCGTACATCCACGCCGGCGGCAAGATCGGCGTGCTCGTCGAGCTCGTCGCCACCAGCGGCACGGTTAGCGGACGCATGAACGAGATCGCCAAAGACGTGGCCATGCACATTGCCGCCGCGGAGCCGCGTTTCATCCGCCGCGACGAAGTGACGCAGAAGGATCTCGACACCGAGCGCGAGATCGCCCGCGACGCCGCCGCCAAGTCCGGCAAGCCGGAGAACATCGTCGAGAAGATGGTCACCGGCAAGATGGAGAAGTTCTACGGCGAAGCCTGCCTCCTGGAGCAGCCCTACATCCGCAACGACAAACAGACAGTCACCGAGTACCTCGCAGCGTCCGCCAAAGAGTCCGGCTGCGCGTACACGGTGACGCGTTTCACCCGCTACAAGCTCGGCGAAGGCATCGAGAAAAAGAGCGATGACTTCGCAGCGGAAGTAGCGTCGTTTATGAAGTAATACGAATCACTTGAGCGCAATTCAGGGCGGCCGGCTGGCCGCCCTTTTTGTTATATAAAGCGTCGCCAATGCCTCCTCGCTACAAACGCATCCTTCTCAAACTCTCTGGTGAAGCGCTGATGGGCGGGCGTCGCACGGGAATCGATCCCGATACCATCGCCCGGATCGCGGACGAGATCGTCGAAGTGCATCGCACAGGCGTGCAGATCGCCATCGTCATCGGCGGCGGCAACATCTTTCGCGGCGTCACCGCGGCTACCGAAGGAATCGATCGCGTGGCCGGCGACCACATGGGAATGCTGGCCACCGTCATCAACGCCATCGCTCTGCAGGACGCGCTCGAGCGTCGCGGTGCACAGACACGCGTGACCTCGGCGATCACGATGGCTGAGGTGGCCGAGCCGTTCATCCGGCGCCGCGCCATCCGCCATCTCGAGAAATCGCGCATCGTCATCTGCGCCGCCGGCACTGGCAATCCCTACTTCACCACCGACTCCGCCGCCGCGCTGCGTGCCAGCGAGCTGAAGTGCGAGATCATCTTCAAAGCGACGAAGGTCGACGGCATCTACACGTCTGATCCCGAGGTCGACCCGCATGCCACGAAGATCCCGCACGCGACCTATCAACGTGTGCTGGCCGAAAGACTGCAGGTGATGGACGCTACAGCCATCGATCTGGCGCGCGGCAGCTCGATTCCGATCTATATTTTTTCGCTGCGCGAGCCGGGGAACATCCGGCGGGCATTACTGGGTGAGGACATCGGATCGATTGTGTGCGACTGACGTGAGGGAACCATGATCAACGACGTAATCAGAGACGTTCAACACCGCATGCACGGCGCGATCGAGGCGCTGCATCGCGAGTTCAAATCGCTGCGAACGGGACGCGCCAACGCGGCCATGCTCGACGGCATCGTCGTCGACTACTACGGCACGCCGACTCCGATCGCGCAGGTGGCGTCGCTCAAGGTTCCCGAGCCGTCGCTGATCGTGGCGGAGCCGTGGGACAAGTCGATGGTGTCCGCCGTAGAGAAGGCCATTCGCAACGCGGACCTCGGGTTGAATCCCGCCACGGATGGCAAGGTGATTCGCATTCCCATTCCGCAGCTCACCGAGGAGCGTCGTAAAGAGCTGGTGAAGCGAGCGCATCACATGGCCGAGGAAGCGCGTACTGCGATCCGCCAGGTGAGACGGGACGGCAACGACAAGCTGAAGAAGATGCTCAAAGGTCACGAGATCTCCGAGGACGACGAGCGGCATGCGCTCGACGAGATCCAGAAGATGACCGACAAAAACATCGACGAGGTCGCGAGCATTCTGAAGAGTAAAGAGACCGACATCATGGCGGTGTGATGGCGCGCGGTCGCGGAGTTACGAGGTTGCGCAGTCTCGCGGTGCTCGCGCTGAAACGCCGCGCGACCGCGCAACTGCGAGACCGCTAGACCATGCCTTCCGAGCGAGTTCTGGTCATCATCCCGGCCGCCGGCAGCGGCACGCGCTTCGGCGGCGACGTGCCGAAGCAGTTTCTTCCTCTCGGCGGCAAACCGCTCGTGCAACGCGTCGTGGAACGGTTTCTCGTCGACGACGTCGTCACGCGTATCGTCGTGCCGGTGCTCGATCTGTTGCTCGATGCCGTGAAGTCGTCGCCTGGGAATCGCGTGCAGTTCGTGGCCGGCGGTGCGACGCGATTGCAGTCCGTGACGCGCGGTCTGGAAGCGGCCGGTGAGGAGGTCGATCTCGTCGCCATTCACGATGCCGTCCGGCCGTTCTTTTCGCCCGATACGTTCCACGCCACGCTCAATGCGGCACGCGAACATGGCGCAGCGTTTCCTGGGATTCCGCTTCCCGATACCGTGCATCAGATTGCGGACGACGCCATCGCCTCGACGCCCGATCGCAGCGTGCTTGTCGCTGCACAGACGCCGCAGTGTTTCCGCATCGACGTTCTGCGCGAAGTCCTCGCGCGCGCCGCGCGCGAGGACGCGAGCGCGACGGATGAAGCAGGACTGGCGGCGAAGTACGGCCATCGCGTACAACTCGTTCCCGGCGATTCGATGAACTTCAAAATCACGCGGCCGGAGGATCTCGTGATGGCGGAACGGATTTACGCCGAATGGGGCGGAGAGAGCGACGCATGATCCGCTCTCTTCCTGTCATCCTGAGGCCGGCAAAGCGCGGCCGAAGGATCTCAAGCTACGCTGCAGTTGCCACAGGCGCTGCAACTGGAGATCCTTCGCCGTCCTTCGCCGCGAATTTCAATTCACGCAAGCATCGAGATCCTTGGCGCGGCTGCGGCAGGCTCAGGATGACAACAAGGCTGCCATATGAGGCATTTGCATGATCCGCGTCGGACAGGGCATCGACATTCACGCGTTCGATGAATCGCGTCCGCTGATTCTCGGTGGCGTGCGCATCAGCGATACGGGCGGACTCGCCGGCCACTCCGATGCCGACGCCGTCCTCCATGCCATCACGGACGCACTCCTCGGCGCCGCTGGAGCGGGGGACATTGGTCGGTACTTTCCATCTGACGACATCCGTTGGAAGGATGCTGATTCGACGATCTTCGTTCGCGAGGCGAAACGCGTCGTCGATGAGTTGGAAGCCGATATCGCCAACATCGACGTCACGATCATCGCTTCGAAGCCGAAGCTGGCTCCGTTTCGCGACGCGATGCAGGCATCGATCGCTCGTCTACTCGACCTTCCGGCCGGTCACGTGAATGTGAAGGCGACGACGACGGATCACCTCGGGTTTATCGGGCGGGGGGAGGGGATTTGCGCGATGGCGGTGGTGCTGATCCAAACAACTCCATCCTGACGAGCGCAGCGAGGAAGGATCTCGGGGTGGCAGTGCGATGAACTGTTGCAATTGCGCGGCTCGCGTCGTGGCGTTTGTTCATCGCACCGCCACCGGAGATCCCTCGTCGCTGCGCTCCTCGGGATAAAGTGAGCGGACCATGATCCGCGTCCGCTTTGCTCCATCTCCAACCGGCCACCTTCACGTCGGCGGCGCCCGCACGGCCATCTTCAACTGGCTCTTTGCCAAGCACCACGGTGGCACTTTCATCATCCGCGTGGAGGACACGGATCAGGCGCGATCGACTACCGAATCCGAGGCGATGGTGCTCGACGATCTGCGCTGGCTTGGACTCCTGTGGGATGAGGGACCGGACATCGGCGGGCCGCATGCGCCGTACCGGCAGTCGGAGCGGGTCGGGCGGTACGCGGAGGTCGCTCGCGAGCTGATCGCGCGCGGAATCGCCTATCGTTGCTATTGCACCGAGGAGGAGCTCGAAGCGAAGCGGAAGATTGCAGAGGCTGAGAACCGGCCGCCGCACTACGACCTCAAATGCTTGATCAACCGGCGCGATGACGAGTCAGTGCCGTATGCCATTCGTTTTCATGTTCCCGACGATGGCGACGTAACGATCGACGACGCCATTCGCGGCGAGGTGACCTGGAAGCGCGAGTCGCTCGGCGACTTCATTCTCGTTCGCTCCGATGGTCTGCCGACCTACAACTTCTCCGTCGTCGTCGACGATCACGACATGGAGATCACGAACGTCATTCGCGCCGAGGAACATCTGACGAACACGCATCGCCAGGTGCTGGTCTATCGGGCCATGGAGTGGCCGATCCCGAATTTCGCGCACGTCTCGCTGATCCTCGGGCAGGATCGGACCAAGCTCTCCAAGCGTCACGGCGCGACGTCCGTTGCGGCGTACGCGGAGGCGGGATTTCTGGCCGAGGCCATGGTCAACTACCTCACGCTCCTCGGCTGGTCGGCGCCAGACGGAAGGGATGTTTTCAATCGCGACTACGCCATCGCCAACTTCGCGCTCGATCGCGTCAACTCCGCGCCGGCGGTCTTCGATCCGCAGAAGTTTGAGTGGCTCAACGGACAGTACATTCATGCCATGAGCGCGGCGGAGTTGCGGCCGCTTGTCGTGAAAGCGATCGGCATCGATACGCCGTGGCTCGACGAGGCGATCGACGTCGTGAAGACTTCCGTGCATCTTCTGCCGCAGTTTCGCGAAGTGATTCGCTTTGTGACTGACTACACGCCTCCACAGATCGATCGCGCATTCGCGACTGTGATCGCTGACGATCTGCGCGAGCACGGCGCTCCGCGCGATGCCGACGGCGTCAAGGCGATGAACGAGCGGCTGAAGAAAGCGACCGGTCTCAAAGGAAAGGATCTCTTCATGCCGCTGCGGCTGGCGCTGACCGGGATGGATCACGGGCCGGAGCTGGTTCGGGCCATCCCGCTGCTGGCGCGGGCCAGCGAGTCGGATCCGGGCGTGCTCTCGCCGCTCGCGCGCATCGAGCAATGTATTCGCTGATCCGCAAGCTGCTGTTCCAGCTCGACGCCGAAGACGCGCACGAACTCGCGGTCCGGCAAATGATCGCGCTGCAACAAATCCCAATGGCGCTGCGCGCTATCGAACGCTTCTGCGCGCCGCCGGCCAGTGCACGTCGCGAGCTGATGGGATTATCGTTTCCGTCACCAATCGGCATCGCCGCCGGTTTCGACAAGAACGGTTTGATGATGCCGATGCTGGCCGCGCTCGGATTCGGCTTCATCGAAGTCGGGACCGTCACTCTCCGCCCGCAGCCCGGAAATCCGCGTCCACGCCTTTTCCGCTATCCCGAGCACAAGGCCCTCATCAACCGCCTCGGGTTCAACAATGACGGCGCCGATGCCGTCGCAGAACGGCTGCAATCGTGGCGAGGAACCGTCCCGCTCTTCGTCAACGTCGGCAAGAACCGCGACGTCCCAATCGATGGTGCCGCCGACGACTACGGCGCATGCGCAATGAAACTCGCGCCCTTCGCTGATGCAGTCGTAGTCAACCTCTCCTCGCCGAATACGCCGTCGCTTCGCGAACTGCAACGCCCAGAGCATCTCGAACGTATCCTCGCCGCCGTCGGTCCTGCGATTGTGAAGATTGCCCCGGATATCGATGATGTTCTTCTCGCCGAGGTGTGCGACGTCTGCGTCAAACAAGCCCGCGGCATGATTTGTACGAATACGACGACCGAGCGCCCGTTTCTTGCAAACGAAGCAGGCGGTCTATCCGGCGCGCCGCTGATGGTGCCATCGACTTCGGTCCTCGCTCGCGTGCGGACGCGCGTAGGGCCGTCATTCCCGCTCATCGGAGTGGGCGGCATTTTCACGAGTGACGATGTGCGCGCCAAACTCGCGGCGGGCGCAAACCTTGTTCAGGTGTATACGGGATTCATCTACGAAGGGCCGCTGATGGCGAGGCGGCTGGTGCGCACTACATGATTATCTACGGCGTCAATCCCATCCTCGAAGCGATCCGTTCGCATCCGGAGCGTATTCGGTATGTAGGCGTGGTGCGGGAGGAGACCGCTCGGCATCAGCGGTTGATGGGGGAGGCGAAGCGGGCGGGGGTAGGGGTTCGCAATCTGGCGCTGGAGCAGATCGACCGGTTGGCCGGGCGCGGTGTGCACAACGGCGTCGTGGCCGAGGTTTCGGAGACGGCGTATGCGGACTTTGATGATGTCGTTGCCAATGAGGCTACGAACTTCGTCCTCATTCTCGACTCGATTACCGATCCGCAGAACTTCGGGGCCATCCTTCGCGTCGCGGACGGATTCGGAGTCGATCTGGTCGTCATTCCGGAGCACGACAGCGTTGGACTGACGCCGGTTGCGGTGAAGGCATCGGCGGGTGCATCCGAATGGGTGCAGGTGGCGCAGGTGACGAACCTGTCTCGCGCCATCGAGGCGCTGAAGAAGGCCGGCTACTGGATCTACGCCGCGGCGGAGAATGGCGATCGTCCTGATGCCATCGACTTCCGCGGCAAGGTGGCGCTGGTCGTCGGCAACGAGGGGAAGGGAATCCGTCGAAACGTTCTCGAGCACTGCGACCGCGTCGTCACGATTCCGATGCAGGGACACATCGAATCATTCAACGTGGCTACGGCGGCGGCGATCCTTTGCTACGAGGTCAGACGGCAGGTGCGGCAGGCTTGATTCGTGGACCGGCGATGGCGACAGCAAGCGTCGCCAGCAGTGCGGCGAGGGAGATCCAGCCGCAGGCGGCGATGACTGGATTCCAGTAGCGCATCTGCAGGTGGTGGCGTCCCTTCTCGATGATGAATCCCTGAAATGCGACGTTCGCCGGATGCATCGCCGCAGGCGATCCGTCGATCGTTGCGTTCCAGTATTTGTGGCGTGTGATCGCGAGCGCCAGAAAGGACTTGCCCGCTGCGTCGACATCGACGTCGATCTGATTTGCCGTTTGCTGCGATGCGAGCACGCGGCCGGAGGCAGGATTGAGATCGATGTCGGTGAAGACTGTTCGCGGCGAGAGTTGCACAGTCGAGAAAAGCGCGCGGCCGACGTCGTTCTCGTCGATTCCACGAATGACGCGCTCGGCAAAATAGAAACGGCCGGCGTTGCCGGTCGGAATGAAGGCGACGGGATCGATCTCATCGAAGCGCGTCGGGTCGGCCACGATGGCGGGGTCGTATCCCTTCAGAAGCCCGGCGTGCGAGGCGCCGCACATCTGCAGCAGGAGGGCCATCCGATCGCCGCGGCCGTTTGTTTCGACGGTGTGAAAGAGGCGATCGAAACGGATCATCGGCAAGAGGTTGGTCGATGCGACGTCAACATCGAGTACCCCTTCGATTCCCCAATTCACCTCGGATGACGGCAAGAGGCCGTTGCGGAGGATCCAGCGTCGCAGCCCGAACGGCAGCGGAGGCTCGGCGTTGCTGCGCCGCTGCCAGTCGGCGTGGCTGTAAATGCGCGGCGGTTTGTGCGTCGCGAGAAGAGCGCGTGCCGCGGGCGGCGGCGTGTAGTACTCGGCGGTCGTGCGAAGCATGGTCGAGGAGACGCGCGTGCCTAGGTCGATGACGGCGGTCAGGAAAAGCAGTGTGATGCGGAGGCGTGGGGAGAGACGATCGAATCGGAAAAGTGCCGCGGTCAGGGCGGCGAAGACGAGCGTCATCAGCATGCCCTGCTGAAAACGCTGGAGGAGATCGGGATCGGGTGAGGCAAGTTGCCAGACGCGGGCAAAACGGTTGACGGAGTCTCCGATCGAGGCCCAGAGCAGGGCTACGACGCTGATCGCTGCGACGATCGCCGCTACGCGGAACGCCGCCCGTTGTACAGATGCATCGCGTAACGCAGCGTCCGCGGCGATCATGGCGAAGACCGAAAGAACGAAGATCGCGGAGAGGAAAAACTTCTCCGGATAGCGCACCGACTGCAATCCGATCCGGTACAGCAGCGGGAAGAGCGGCCCGTGGTTCCCGAGGGCGAGGAGAAACGAGACGCCGCTGATGATCGCCACGAAGCCTGCGCCGCGAATCCGGCGGATGAATCCTGCTCCGATGAGCGCTAAGGAAACGATGCCGGCGTAGATGGTCAGGAAGTAGGGGATCGTCTCTGTCGGGTAGAGGCGTTTGGCGCCCCAGAAGAAAACGGCGTCCGGGCTGGCGCTTCCGAATGTCGTCGGCCAGGCCAGCTCGAGCGCGCGGATGGCGGGCATCGACCAGGTGGCCGCGCTCTCCGCGAGCGGAACAGAGCGTCCGGAATCGCGTTGGTGATCGAGCGCCGGGATGAGTTGGACGCTGGCGATGACGAAGGCGATCAGACCCGCAACGATGGTTCCGATTACCGCGCGCTTCCAACGGCCGTGGCGCCGTGCGTCGTAGACGGCATACGCGCCGGCAAGAGCGCAGGTCTGCAGGATCATCGAGACATCGGCTGCGAGAAAGACCATGGCCAGAGGAAGAGCTGCGATGGCAAGACGTCGCGCGCCGCCTTGCTGGAAGAATCGATGAAGCGCCAGCGCAACCCATGGCAGCCAGGCGGCTGAGAAAAGCATCAGCAGCAGGTTTCCGAGCGTCAGCATCAGACCGCTCAGAGCCCAGGCGAATCCTCCGAACGCCGAGGCGATGCGGGTGAGGCCGAGAGAGCGGCCGAGGAGATACATGCCGAGGGCGGCGAGCAGATAGTGGACAACGATCTCGATGTGGAACATGTCCCGCAGCGAGCCGAACGCCAGCAGCCACTGCGGCGGATAGAACGCTTCGTATCCAGGATTGGCGGCCAGTGGCTGACCTGCGGCCACGAAGGGATTCCAGAGCGGGAGATGTCCGCTCTGGAGCAGCGAACGGAGAGCGGCCGCGTTCGGGTAGTACCCGCGGGCGATATCGCGCATGTAGAGGTTGAGACCGGCGATGAGGATGTCGAGGAAGAAGAACGACACCAGCGCGAGCAGCCCGGCGATCGTCAACAGCTCTCGGGCGCGCCGGCTGGGCATCGATTCGGAGTATAGCGGGCGGCGCGGTTGCGGAGTCTCGCGGTTACGCGGTCGCGCGGTGGGGAGTTGGGCTTCGCGGGCCGCGAGACCCCGCAACCGCGAGACCGCGCAGCCGCATCCTCCGAAGTCCTTGTCACGGAATAACATCGGACTTGCGTCCCGTTTGGCCCTCTGCTATAACCCGCAGTCCCTCAGCCGCCGCCGTCTGAGCCTCATCCTTTTGCTTGACGCCGACAGGCTGTTTGTGTCTTTGAAATCTAGCGGTTAAGTGCTGGCATAGCTCAGTTGGCAGAGCAGCTGATTTGTAATCAGCAGGTCGCGGGTTCGAGTCCCGTCGCCAGCTCCAGCAGAAGTCGCAGTGCGGAGAGTTGGCTGAGCGGTCAAAAGCAGCAGACTGTAAATCTGCCGGGCCACGCCCTACGGAGGTTCGAATCCTCCACTCTCCACCAATGCAGGCGG
>Ga0307511_10002526_pt1 | contig 19105 bp, 17 predicted proteins | sample 13_EM_MG_FD_200266 | JGI IMG/M metagenome (GOLD analysis project Ga0307511, IMG submission 200266) | Populus trichocarpa ectomycorrhiza microbial communities from riparian zone in the Pacific Northwest, United States - 13_EM | ecosystem: Host-associated > Plants > Roots > Unclassified | place... | reverse complement strand
CCCGGACTACAAGCTGCCGCGAGTCGTGCTGAACACGGCGTTGTTCGACCGCCCGGACGCCCCCGAGCTGGTGGAGAAGCTGGTCCGCGACCCGCTGCGCGGCGCGTTCGGCGGCGGTCGGATGGCCGCGCCGGGGCGTGAGCTGTATAGGGCGGCGGTGGCCGAGGGCTTCGGTGTCGAGGTCGCGCCGTCGTTCCTCGTGCTGGCCTCGGCGTCCGAGGAGCCGCTGGACGAACTGCTGGATCCGGGGCTGGCCTGGTTGATCAGCGGCGGCCGCCGGCCGGAGTGGCGGCGCACGCGCGAGCTGGGCCGCGATCTGGTGCTGACGTCGGCCGCCGGCGCGAGCCGACGGGGCTGGCTGCGCCAGCAGACCGAGTCGGCGGAGCCGTGGCTCGCCGGCCGTGCGCTCGACGCGGCGCTGTTGGACGCCCTGCGGGTCGGCGATGTGGTCGAGCTCCGCCGGCTGGCCGTGTTGTGGCAGCAGACCGTGCTGGCCGAGCAGCGACCGCTGGCCGACGACGACGAACTGCATCCCTACCTGCCGGGGCGCCGAGAAGTGGCGGTGCTGCCGCCGGATCACCTCGATGTGCACCCGGGAAACCTGGTCCTCACCGACGACGGCGTGGAGCGGGTGGACCGCGAGTGGCTCGCCGGCACCGGGGTTGACGCCGAGTTGGTGCAGCTGCGGTCGCTACTGGAGTTCGCGCACGACATCCGTGACGGCGGCGCGCCGCACGTGTGGGGCAACACGGCGACCGAACGCGACCTGCTGCGGGGCCTGGCCACCCTGGTCGGGCTCGCGGAAGCGGCCGACGAGCGCTGGGCGGAGCTGCTGGAGGCCGAGGGCGAGCTCCAGTCGCTGGTCACGGGCACGCCGGCGGCGACCGTCGTCAAGGTTCTACACGAGCGGATCGAGCAGCCCGGCCAGGAGCCACTGTGGGCGGTCGACGGCGGCCTCGACGTTCTGGTCGCCGACCAGAACCACTTGCGGGGCCTCGAACAGAGCCTGCTCGACGCCAACGCCGATCTCGACCGGCACCAGCGGGCGCTGGTCGACGCCAACGACCGCACCGAGTTGGAGCGACACCGCACCGAGCAGGAGCGACACCGCGCCGACGATGTGACCGCTCAGCTCGGCATCACCGAGCAGGAGCTGTCCGTCGCCCGGGCCGAGGCGGCCCGGTTGGACCGGCGGCTGGCGATGGTCTTCGCGGAACTGGCCGACGCGGCGCTGGAGGCCGAGTCGGCGCAGGCCCGCGGTTCCGAGCTGGAGCAGCAGGCGGCGCACATCGCCGACCGGCTGTCCAAGACCCGGGCCCGCCTGGATGCCTTGGAGAACGCCAAGATCGTGCGGGCCGCCCACCGCTACCTGTGGCCGTCGGCGCGGATCGCCCGCGGCGTGCGGGACATCGCGCTGGGCCGGGCCGGCGACGAGGGCGACGCAGTGCTGCGGCGCTCCGGTCCGCTGGCCGGCGTGTTCGGGGCGCGGATGCGGGAGTCGGCGCGGCCCAAGCGCGAGGCCGAGCTGCACTTCTCGGTGAACGTGCCGGAGCGGCCGGTCGCGGTCGGCCGCGGCCAGGTCGTGGACCTGGACGGCTGGGTGGTCAACGCCGGCATCGCGGTGAAGGACGTCCGGGTGCTGTTCGAGGGCGCCTGGCACGTGGCCAGCACCGGCCACTACCGGCCGGATGTTGTTGCCGCCCTTGGACCTTCGGTCGTGCGCACGCCCGGCGGCTGCGGCTTCCGGGTCCGGCTGTCGTTGTCGCCGGTCGCCGCGCCGATAGACAAGCCGTTGGCGCTCGGCGTGCTCTTGGCCGATGGAACCCTGCTGCGGCGCGAACTTCCGCCGCTGCGACTCGTACCGTCCAATTTGGACCCCGTCACGGTGTCCTGGCCCGGACGTGGTCCGAAGATCGCGGTCTGCATGGCGACCTATCGGCCGGACCCGGTTTTCCTCGCCGCGCAACTGGATTCGATCCGGGCGCAGACCCACGACAACTGGGTGTGCGTGCTCAGCGACGACAACTCGGGCCCGGAGTCGGTGGCGGTGATCCGTCGGCTGATCACTGGGGACGACCGGTTCGTGCTGGTGGCGCACGAGGACAACGTCGGCTTCTACGCCAACTTCGAGCGGGCTCTGGCCGCCGCGCCGGCCGACGCCGACGCGGTCGCACTGGCCGACCAGGACGACGCCTGGGACGCGGACAAGCTGGCCGCGCTGCTCGCCGCGCTCACGGACCACGGGCTGGCCTACTCGGACATGCGGCTGGTCGACGAGCACGACATCGTGCTGGCCGGCTCGTTCTGGTCAGACCGCCCCAACCAGTGGACCGACCTGGAAGCGTTGCTGCTGCTGAACACCGTCACCGGCGCGGCCAGCCTGGTCGACGGGCGGACGCTGCGCGAGCTGGTGCTGCCGTTCCCGCCGGGCACGCCGTCGGCGTTCCACGACCAGTGGATCGCCGCGACCGCGCTGGCCGACTCCAAGCTGGCGTTCGTGGACCGCGCGCTGTATTCGTACCGGCAGCACGGGCAGGCCGTGACCGGCCACCGTCAGGAGCGGCTGGACAAGGGGCTGCCCGGCCGCATCGGGATGGCGTTGCTGGCCTTGGGGCGCAACGAGGTGCTGACCGCCGAGCAGGAGGCGCAGCTGGAGGCCGTGGCCGAGTACGAGCTGCGCCGGGTGGCCCAGTTCGCGACGACGCTGCTGCTGCGGGTGAGCAGCCTGACCGCGGAGGACCGCGAGCGGCTGACCGCCCTGAGCGAGGTCGAGCACCGCCGAGCGCCGCTGCTGAAGCTGGCGTCCCGCGCTCGGGAGGAAACCGCCGGCGCGGAGCGGTTCCTGCTCAGCGCGGCCCTGCGCTGGCACGCGCTGCGGCGGGCCCGGGCCAAGATCCCGCCGCTGGTCCCGCCCAGCATCGACTAACCGAAGGCCGGCAAGGCCCCGCAGTCGGCGATGACGCCCTCCATCTCGGCGCGGAACGCCGCCGCGGAGAACTTGGTCCGGCACACCTCGACCAGAGCCTGCTGGATCTCCGTCCACAGCACGTCGTCAGTGAGCATCCGGTGGCACAGCTCGACGAGCTCGGCCGGGGACTCGCCGACCAGGTGCCGGGCCATCCAGCCCAGGTGCAGGCCCTCGCCGCCGACCGGCGTGGTGACGAAGGGCAGGCCGGCGGCCATCGAGTCGACGAACTTGATCTTCACGCCGGCCCCGTAGCGCATCGGCACCACGTGCAGGCGGGCCTTGGACAGCCACACGCCCGGGTCCGGCACCTTGCCCAGCACCTCGATGTCGTTGCGGGCCAAGGCCCGCACCGCCGGCGACGGGTCGGCGCCGATCACCCGCAGCCGCAGGCCGGGATGCCGCCGGGACAGCTCCGGCAGCACGTCGTCGACCAGCTCCAGCACCGCGAACTCGTTCGGCGTGCGGGGCGCGTTGTCGAAGCCGCCGAAAAACGCCAGCCCCTCGCGGCCCTCGATGCCCGGCACCTCGCCGGGCAGGTTGGCCGGGTAGCAGGCGACGTGCACGGAGGTGCCCGGCGCGATGCCGCGGGCCCAGCGGGCCTCCTCCTCACTCACGCAGACCGCCACATCGGCCCAGGTGAAGGCGTGTTCCTCCTGCTCGCGCAGGTGCCGAGCCTCGATCGCCAGCCGGCGGCGGTCGGCCGAGGTCGGCGCCGTCTCGAAGTACTGGCCGGGGCGGCGGTAGAACAGCGCCTCGGAGTCGTAGACCTTGACCGCCTGCGGCTGCGACTTGGCGATCGTCAGCCCGACCTGGGCGAAGTTGTGCGGCCGGAACACCACCACCACGTCGTACAGGCCGGCCCGCTCGGCCGACCAGCGGCGGGCGTCGGTGACGCCCCAGACGACCTCGATCCCCTTGGCCTGCAAGGCCGGCGCGTACTCCTCGGCCCGCTCGGGCGAGTAGGCGTAGAAGGTGACGCGGGCGTTCGGGTCGGCCAATCGCCAGGCGTCGACCACGGCCATGGTGCGGGGGTCGCCGCGGCCGCGGTCGGCCTGCGGCACGCGGTCGTCGATCAGCAGCACCCGATAGCCGGCGTTGCGGTCGCGCAGCCAGAACTTGTGGTGCTCGCGCTCGGGCTCGTCCAGGCCGACGACGTTCGGCCGGTCGGCCAGCTCCAGCGGCCAGCGGCGCAGGAAAACCTTGTGGTTGAGCCGCATCAGCTCCATGGCGCGGTCGGTGGAGCTGCTGCCGTGCCGAGCGTGCACCACCTTGGACCGCGGGTCCAGCCACACCGTCCAGCCCAGCGACTTGAGCTGCACCTGGAGGTCGACGTCCTCGAAGTAGGCGATCTCGTAGTCCGCGCTGAAGCCGCCGGCCTGGTGGAAGGCGCTGCGCCGCATCAGCAGGCAGGCCGCCGAGGCGTAGTCCACCTGGCGGGCGAACATCCGGTTCTCGGGACCGTCCACCGCGCGGCACCAGCCGTCGCCGCCGATGATGCTGCCGGCCTCCTGCACGGTGCCGTCGACGTTGAGCATCACCGGCGCGACCGCGGCCACGTCCGGCCGGGAGTCGAGCACCTCCAGCAGCGGCTCGAGCCAGCCCTCGGTGACCTCGACGTCCGCGTTGAGGAAGCACACCAGCTCGGTCTTCGCGTGCCGCACCGCCAGGTTGCAGCCGGCGCCGAAGCCGAGGTTGCGGTGCATGCGCAGCACGGTCGCGCCGGTGAGGTTGGCGGCCAGCCACTCGCCCGTGCCATCCGGCGACGCGCTGTCGGCGACGATCACCTCGTACGGCTGCGGCGTGTGCTCGGCCAGCTTGGCCAGGCATTGCACAACGAGGTCGCGGCCCCCGTAGGAGACCAGGACGAACGTGATCCTCATGCCCGCCTGATCTTCCCGTAGGTGTCGCGGAGCGGCTGCGACCAGCGCAGCAACTTGGTCTGGCGCAAGGCGTTCAGCTCGCGGTGGTCCTCCGCCGCCCGGGCCAGCGCCTCGCGGTGCAGCTGCCGCTCGTGCTCCAGCTCGGCCCGCAGCCGCTCGACGGCCTCGGAGTCGTCGGCGGCCATCAGCTTGTCCACCAGGATCTGGCGCTCGTGCAGCATGCGATGGCGCAGCCGCGCGTGGGCGTGCCGCAGCGCCGCGTTCTCGGCAGCGAGGTCGGCGATCCGCCGAGTCAGGTCGCCCCCGCGCTCGACCAGCGCCTGCTCGGCGGCCGCGGCGAACTCGTCGATCTGGGCCCGGGCCTGGCGAGCCATCATGCGCACGTCGATGATCGGCCCCTGCACGACCGTGCCCAGCGCCGCGGCCGCCGCCGCGACATACGGGTCGTCGGTCACGACCTTCTGCGCCGAGGCGATCGCCGCGAGCTTGTCCTCCACGACCACGTCGGCCGACAGCTCGACGCCGCCCGCGCCGATCACGTAGTCACCCTCGGGCAGCTCGCCGAGCTGACGGAGCTGAAGCGTCCGTGCGGCAAGGACTTCCGCCGTTACCAGGGTGTCGGCCAGCACGGCGAGGTTGACCGTCACCGTCGGCAGGTCCATGGCGAAGAACGGCTCGGCCGCCGAGGTCCCGTACAGCGCGGTCAGGTTGGCGCCACGGGAGAAGGTCGCGCACAGGATGCTCAGGTGCACGGCTTCGGCGATCTGCTTCAGGCGTTCCGGCGTGGGCTCGCCCAGCGGCTCGGCCACCAGTCCGCCGTCCGACACCGACGGCCGCGACCAGCCGAGCGGGGCGTAATGCGTCACCCGCCAGCCGGGCAGCCGGGTCAGCAGCTCGCGTTCCAGCACCCGGGGCACCACCTGGTCGCCGAGCCCCGGCAGGTCGCTGCTTCCCCACAGGGCGATGGCGCCGACGGTCGCCGGCTGGGACTCTGCTCGCACGTCGGGCACTGTACCGAGTGGCCGGTCAGCGCTTCGGATGCGCGGCCAACTGCTGGACGATCGTGTTCAGCACGTCGGGCTGGGTCAGCGGACTGATGCCCGAGGCCACGTTCCGCTCGACCACTTCGAGCACCACGGTGTCGCTGTCCACCATGCGCTGGGCCTCGGCGCCCGGGTCCTGCTGCACGACCGCGCTGGGCGTGAGGCTGATGTCGGCGAAGGTGGCGGCCAGGAACGGCACCGCGTAGTTGGTGAACGAGTCCGTGATCATCGCGGTCTTGCCGAGGACCATGCCGTTCACCGGCTTGTCGGTGTGGAAGCTCACCGTGTCGCGCAGGTCGAACGGGCCCTGCTGGGCGCGGTCCACGCCGCCGTCCGGGGCCAGCCGGTAGGTGTGGCTGGTGTCGGTGCCGGTGCGGGTGATCATCGGCGGCAGGTCCGCCGGTCCACTCTCCTTGGCCCCCTCGGTGACCCGCCACGGCACGTCGATGCCCGGGCTGATGGCGCCGGCCAGCGTCCTGGTCATGATCAGGCCGCCCGCGTACGTCCAGTGCGTGTCCTGCGGGAAGTAGGCCGAGGAGCCCAAGCGGGCCAGGGCCGGCCGCAGGTCGACGGCCCCCGCCTCGGTGGTCACCTGGGACCAGAACTGCTCGCTGTAGTCCTGCGCGCAGGACTTGCCGGCGTAGCGGTCGGGCAGGTTCTCCGGCACCGCCGTCGACTTGTCCGGCGGCACCAGCAGCACGAACTTGCGGCCGGACTGCTCCACCGCCGTGCGCAGCTTGACCAGGGCCGAGATGACGTCGGTCAGCGGCTGCTGGGGCTGGCACTTGCCCTGCGTGTCGTAGCCGAAGTACAGCCAGTTGTTCTTGCCCTCGATCACCCGCGGGTAGCCGGCGATCGGCGGCGGCTCGTTGTCCAGCGGCTTCGTGCCGGGCGTGGGCGCGCCGACCGTGGGCGCCGGGGCCGCCGCGATCGGGCCGCTGGCCGGCTGCGACGGGTCGCCGCTGTCCTCGGAGAGCGGTTCGCCGAAGACCGTGCGGCTGACGCCGTCGGCGAGCTTGATCGCGTCCTCGCGGAAGGAGAGGTGGTCGGTGGCCCAGGGGCCTAGCTCGGTGAAGAAGGACCAGCCGTCGGCCGGGCTCGGGAACGGGTGCAGCGCGCGGTTCTCGATCGACGGCGGCGTGCCGAAGATGGTCAGGCCGAACAGCGGCGTCATGAAGAAGACCACCGCCGTGACCAGGGCGAACCGCTGCTTGCCGTGGCGGGGGCGGTAGAGCGGGTGGTCGTCGGGCAGCGCCGACTCGTGTCGACTGATCGGCTGCGTGTCCTCGCCCAGGTCCCCCACGGCCAGCACGATAGCCCAGCCCCCGGCGCCCCCGAGCCCGGTCCGTTCAAGCCGCACGCGACGTTCTCCCGTGCAGATGACGACGCGCGACCACCATGTGGACGGTTCTTCGTTAGCGTCCGTCATGTGATCCCGATCACTTCAGAACGGGTTCAGCAGCCCAGCGTGACAGGAAAGATCCAAGACGGTGCAGCCCCGTCACGCACGGTATTTGACTGTGAATCTGTCAACGACCACTGTATTCCCCAAACGGGTGAATCCCTGTCACCTTGATGTCGAAGGTTCGCCGGTGCCAAGGGGCCGGCGAAGGTGGGGGCTGGACACCTTGGAGGCAACTGTGGCGTTGCAGATAGCGGCGTTGGTGGCGGTCGGCATAGTGCTGCTGGTCCGCGTCGTGGTCGCGAGCTACGACCGTCCCTCCAACCCGTCCGACCGGTAGGCAGGGCTTGGACATGGACGGCGTCCTTGGCAAGCTCGCCGAGCTGCGTGACCACGGTTTCCAGTTCATGAACATCCCCGACGAGGACGGCCGGCTCGACCGCATCATGGGCTACCGCCAGCTGCGCGGCTTCGTCGACACCATCCTGTTCCGCTCCGAGCACGACGCCAAGGCCGGCCGCGTGCCCGCCGTGCACGACTCCACCCAGCCCGGCAAGGCCGTGTGGCTGTTCGAGGGCACCCTCGCCGAGGCCATCGACCGTCTCCTCGAGCTCCCCCCGCCCGGCGCCCCGACCGCCCCCACCCTGGCCGGCCCCGCCGCGGCGCCCGACCTCGTGCCCACCCACCTCAACCCGTTCCGCATCTGGACGCCCGAGGAGGGCATCGCCTGATCGGGCTTTGTGGACAACTTCGCAGCTGTCCACAGGCGACCCCGTTTCAAGATCGCCCAACGACTCGCGGCGATAGGATGGGCATGGGCACGCCCCCCTGGGAGCGGTGGGTGGCGGTCATTTGAGGCGCTAGGTTCTGCCGCATGTCTTCTGGGCAGGTGCCGTTGTGGGTGCCGGTGGCGGTGGCGTTACTGGGCCTGGCCGGTGTGCTGGGCGCGCAGCTGATCGCCGGGTGGCGGGAGGATCGGCGGTGGCGGCGGGAGACCGAGCGCGAGGAGCTGCGGTGGGGCCGGGAGCGGGACAAGGACCGGGAGAACCGCAGCTACGAGGGTCGGGCGAAGGCCTATGCCGAGGTGATCGGGGCGGTCGAGTCGTTCGACTGGGTGCTGTACGACGCCCGCCGCGCGTTGCGGGAGGGCGGGATGCTGGACGAGGCGTCGGCGGCGGACCTGCGGAAAGTGGCGGCGCAGGCCCGAAGCTCACTGGGGGCGGTGAACGTGCACGCGCCGGAGCGGATCCGGGCGATGTTGCGGGAGTCGCTGGTGCGCCGGTCGACGCTGGCCACGAGGCTGCTGGTCAACCGGCACGGCGACGAGGAACGTGCGCTGTGGCGGGAGGCCCAGCGCGAGTACAAGGTCATGCGCCGGGCCATGCGGGAGGACCTGGGCCTGGACGCGGAGTCGCTACCGCGAGATGTGCAGGATCCGCCCGGTGATCTGGAAGCCGACGCGGGTGTAGACCCGGGCCGCGTGGTCGTCGGCGGCCATCAGGAACGGGGTGCGGACGCCGAGTTCGCGGGCGGCCCGGACGAGCCGCGCGGTGATCAGGGCGGCGAGACCCCGACGCCGCCACGAGGGGACGACGCCGATGCCGGCGAGTTCGGCGACGCCGTCGATGGGGACGGTGACCAGGCCGCCGCCGACGGGGTCGCCGGAGAGCGACCGGGCAAGTAGGGCAAAGCCGCCGCGGTCGCGAGAGCTGGCGTGGCTGGCGACGTCGGACTCGGTGGGCGGCGGCTCGCCGTAGGCGAGGTTCAGCGCGGTGGCCATGGCGAGGATGGTGTCGTCGGAGTCGGCGGGGACGAGTTCCACACCGTCGACCACGGGCGGTTCGACCAGCTCGGAGATTGTCATCAGCGGCAGCAGACCCTCCTCCACGAAACCGGCGTCTTCCAGCGCGGGCCGCACGAAGGGGCTCACGCTGGGCAGGTACTCGAGGCGGGGATTGCGGCCGCGTTCCTCGAAAGCGGCGATCATGAGAGCGACGTCGGCGGGGGTGGGGCGGGCGTTGTCGTCGGGCACGGCGTAGTTGTTGTACGGATTCGCGGTGGTCTCGGAGAACCCGATCGTGAACGGGCCGGTCCGGACCCGGTTGCGGCGGCCGGCGCGCAGGTAGGCGGCGATCTTGGTGTCCATCAGGTCCAGAGTATGAACGCTGGCCTTCACATCAGCGTCAAGGTTTACCGTCGTTGGCATGCGCATCGGCGAGCTAGCGGACCGGGCCGGCACCACGACCCGATCGCTCCGCTACTACGAGGAGCAGGGCCTGCTGCCGGCCCGCCGCACGGCCAACGGCTACCGCGACTACGACGAGGACGACCTGCGCGCGGTCAACGAGATCCGGTCGCTGTTGGCGATCGGCTTCGCGCTGGAGGACACCAGGCCGTTCGTGGAGTGCCTGCGCGCGGGCAATCCGACGGGCGACGTCTGCCCGGCCTCGGTCGCGATGTACCGGCGCAAGCTCGACGAATTGGACGACTGCATCGATCGGCTACAGGCGGTGCGGGCGCAGGTCGCCGCCGCGGTCGACCGAGCCACAGGGGGGGAAGCATGCTGCAAGAGGTCACCGACGCGGACTTCGCGGACCGGGTGCTGACCAGCGACAAGCCGGTGCTGGTGGAGTTCTGGGCCACCTGGTGCGGCCCGTGCCGGATGGTGGGCCCGGTGCTGGAGCGGATCGCCGACGAGCACCCGGAGATCAGCATCGTGAAGATGGACCTGGACGCCAACCAGGGCACGGCCCGCGACTACCAGGTGATGGCCGCGCCGACGATGCTGCTGTTCCGCGACGGCGAGACCATCGCCACCATCGTCGGTGCGAAGCCGAAGGCCGCCCTGGAGCGGGAGCTGTTTCACTCCGGATTGTTGCCGTCGCCCACCACGAACGGCGTCGTGACGTCGGTGTAGGCCAGATGCGTCACCATGCCGATCTTGGCGTGGCCGAGGTTGTGGCAGTGATCCATCCAGATCCCGGGATTGTCGGCCTTGAACGCGACGGCCACGGTCTCACCGGGCTGCACCGACACGGTGTCCATCCACACCGGGCTGCCCGCTGAGGCGACGCCGTCCCGGGACAGCACCAGCACTTCGTGTCCATGCAGGTGCATCGGGTGTTCGCCGAGGCTGAGGTTGCGGTAGGTGATCCGCACGGTGTCGCCCTCGCTGACCATCAGCATCGGGGCATCGGGGAACACGCCGCCGTTCATCGTCCACTTGAATCCCGATGCCCCGATGCCCTGGTCCAGGTCGACGGTGTAGTCACGGTTGTAGTCGGAGCCCAGGGAAACCGGCGCCGGCGTGCCGTAGTGCATCAGGTCGACCTCGGGCCCGGGCGCCGAGGCGTCCACAGTGGACTTCCCGTCCGGGCTGAGCACGTACGCCGGCGAGGATTCGCCGACCAGTGACACCCGGACGGGATGGTCGGGCATGGTGAGCTGGATGTCCGCCCGGCCGCCGCCGCCGATCGCCACCGTCTGGCCGGTCAGGGTTCCCGGCTCATGCAGGTCGTTGCCGTCGACGGCGGCCAGCCGCCAAGGCGAGCCGGTGACCTGCACGGTCCGCAGGTCGGAATCGGTGTTCACCACCCGGACCCGCACCGACGATCCAGGCTCAACCTGCTTCACCTGCACACCCGCGTTGTCACCAAAGGAAAGCCGGTCGCCCCAGGTGTGTGCCATCAGCGCCTGGTCCACGTCCGCGACCGGCCCCGTCCGCGGCTGCACGACCAGCAGCCCGAACAGGCCCCGCGTGACCTCGTCCTTGGTGTCCTCGTGCGAGTGGTACCAGAAGGTGCCGACTTGGTTGACCTGGAACCGGTATTCGAAACTGCCGCCGGGCTCGACCGCGTTCTGGGTGATGCCGGCGACGCCGTCGTAGGCGTTGGGCACGTCGAGACCGTGCCAGTGGATGGTCACGGACGCGTCCGGAATCTGGTTGACCAGGGTCGCGTCCAGCACGTCGCCCTGCTGGAGCCGGATCACGCTGGGGTTGAAGGAATACCGGTCGCCGGCCTGGCGCGCGGTGATCGTGAACTTCTTCACCGGCCCGGTGGTCGGTGGCCCGGTCAGCTGGGTGACGCTGCGCATGGCCATGCCGGGCATCGCGGGCATGCCCATGTTCATGGTGGTCGGCGTCGCGGACGCCGGAATCCAGACACCGACACCGAGCGCCGCCAGCACAACCAACGCGACCGGCGCGACCCAGCGCCTGATCGGCAGCGCGACCAGCAGGCCGATCACCGCGAACAATCCGATGACCGTCCATTGTGGAATATCCTGCGGCAGCAGGAGATCCAGCACGAAACCGGCGGCCGCGCCGACGATGAGCAACTTGCGCCGCTGCGGGAACGCAAGAGCCACAGCCAACAGCGCCAGATCGCGCAGCGGCCTTATGGCGAACTCGAAGCCGTACGTCAGCATCAGCGCCGCCAGGGCGACCTTCAGGGCGATCAGCGTGCCGACCGTCCACTTTCGCCCGAACCGTATGGCCAGCGCGACAACGAGGAGCAGCGAAGTCAGGAACTCTGCGATGAGTGCGATCACATACACGACGCACAATGCTCACCACATCGCGCCGTAGCGTCGTCGGTCGACGGGCGGCACCGACACGTGCTACTCGCGCGGTGTCACCAGCTTCGACTCGTACGCGAGCACGACCAGCTGGGCCCGGTCCCGCGCACCGAGCTTGGTCATGACCCGGCTGACGTGGGTGCGCGAGGTCGCCGGGCTGATCACCAGGTGCTCGGCGATCTCGTCGTTCGACAGCCCGCCCGCGACCAGGGCCAACACCTCGCGTTCGCGCTCGGTCAGCTCCCGCAGCGCCGTCGGGTCGGGGCGGCGGTGTTCGGGCCGGGCGGCGAACTCGGCGATCAGCCGGCGGGTCACGGTCGGCGCGAGCAGCGCCTCACCGGCGGCGATGACCCGGATGGCGTGCAGCAGGTCGACCGGCTCGGTGTCCTTCAACAGGAAGCCGCTGGCCCCGGACCGCAGCGCCTCGAACACGTACTCGTCGACGTCGAAGGTGGTCAACACCAGCACCTTCACGCCGGCCAGCTCGGGGTCGGCGGTGATCTGCCTGGTGGCCACGAGCCCGTCGACGCCTGGCATCCGGATGTCCATCACGACCACGTCCGGCCGGTGCGTCCGCGCCAGCTCCACGGCCTGCGCCCCGTCCGCTGCCTCCCCGCACACCTCGAAGCCGACCTCGGTCTCCAGCAGCAGCCGGAAACCGGCCCGGACCAGGGCCTGGTCGTCGGCCAGCACCACCCTGACGGTCATATCGGCAGCTCCGCCCGCACCATGAATCCCCCTTCGTCGCGCGACTGCGCCAGCAGCGTGCCGCCGAGCGCCAACGCCCGTTCCCTCATGCCGCGCACCCCGTTGCCCGGCTCAGCCGGCCCCGGGCGGCCATCGTCCAGCACTTCCACGGTCAGGCTTTCCTCGTCACGCGAGAACCGCACGCTGACGGTACGCGCGTCCACGGCGTGCCGGACGGTGTTGGTCAGTGCCTCCTGCACGATCCGGTACGCCGTCGAGTCGACCGGCGCGGGCAGGTCGCCGGGATCGCCGCTGACCTCGACCGACAGGCCCGCGCCGCGGGCGGATCCGAGCAGTTCGTCGATCCGGGCCAGGCTGGGCGCGGGTGCGCGGTCCTCGCCGGACCGCAGCACGCCGAGCGTGGCCCGCAGGTCGACCAGCGCCGCCCGGGACGCCTCCTTGATCGCCAGCAGCGCCTGTTTGGCCTCCTCCGGCCGCCGGTCGGCGACGTGCGCGCCCACCCCGGCCTGCACGTTGATCATGGCCAGGCTGTGCGCGACGACGTCGTGCACCTCGCGGGCGATGCGCAGCCGCTCCTCCTCGGCGATCCGGCGGCCGCGTTCCTCGAAGTACTCGTGCTGCGACTGCCGGCGGTCCGACACGTTGCGGGCCGCGGTGCCGATGGAGATCACGATCGGCACGAACGCCACGTACCGGGGATCGATGAGGTCGGCTCTGGTCGCCGCGACCTGCGCGGCAACGTGCCCGGCGATCAGCGCCAAGCCGGCGACGCTGGACCGGATCGGCCCCTCCCGCTTGGCCAGCGTGTACAGCGCGAGCGCGGGAAACAACGCCGTCGGCGCGCCCGGGTAGCTGGAGTAGAGATAGGTGAACGCCAACGCCGACGAGACCACGAACACCGCGTACGGCCAGCGGTTGCGCCAGAACAGCGGCACCGCGCCGGACAGCATCCAGGTCAGGCCGAGCGCGTCGAGATGCGGGTCCTGCTGGTGCCAGCGCGCGGTGAAGAACGCGATCAGCAGGCAGCCGACCGCGAGCGGAATGGGAAGCAGCACGGTCTTCCGGCTCCGGCTGAAGGGCACACCCGGACGCTACGACATCGCGGCCCGCGCCGCGTACGTCACGAAGCGGCACAACGAACTACGTTCCACGTGGAACGTAGTTCAGCGGCCGACGGCGTAGCCCTGCATGCCGCGGGCGTTGGCCGCCCCGCGCAGCAACCCGTTCGCCGGGTCACGCGACACCGCCGACAGCCGGCCCAGCGCCCACTCGCCGGCGTCGACCACCTCGTGTCCACGCCCCCGCAGGTCCTCGAACACGGCCGCGCCGAGCCGCGACTCGGCGACCAGCTGACCGGGCTGCCAGCTGCGCGGATAGAACGAGAGCGGGAACGCCGCGGAGTGCCACATCGGCGCGTCGATCGACTCCTGGAGGTTCAGGCCGCCGACGGTGTGCGCGAGCCAGAAGCACAGCTGCCACTGGTCCTGCTGGTCGCCGCCGGGCGTGCCGAATGCCAGCGGCGCGCCGTCGCGGAAGGCCAGCGACGGGCTCAGCGTGGTCCGCGGCCGACGGCCGGGCGCGAGCGAGGCCGGCAGGCCCTCCTCCAGCCAGAACATCTGCGCCCGGCTGCCGAGTGCGAACCCGAGCGACGGAATCGTCGGCGACGACTGGAGCCAGCCGCCGGACGGCGTCACGGAGATGACGTTGCCCCAGCGGTCCACCACGTCGATGTGCACGGTGTCGCCGCGGGTCTGCCCGTCGGCGCGGACGGTCGGCTCGCCGACGGCGGCGTCCATCGGCGAGTCGCCGCCGCCGATGCCCCGCCCCTCGGCGATGAACGCCGGCAGCCGCGGGGTCCGGCCGCCTGGCGAGCCCGGCCGCAGCTCCAGCGACGCGGTGTCGCCGATCAACGCCAGCCTCGATGCCGTGTACTCGGCCGACAACAGGTCGTCGAGAGGCACGTCGGCGCTGTCGCCGTACCAGGCTTCGCGGTCGGCGAAGGCCAGCTTGGCGGCCTCGACCGCCAGGTGCACGGTCTCGGCGGTCGGCGCGCCGTCCACGTACGCGAGCCGGTCGCGGAGCTCGTGCAGCAGCAGAACCTGTTGCGCCAGCGCCGGTCCCTGGCTCCACGGCCCGCATTTGGCCAGCGTCCGGTCGCCGACCCGCACGGTCACCGGATCCTCGTAGCTCGCCGACCAGGTCGCCATGTCCTGCCCGGTGAGCACGCCGGCGTGGTCGCGGCCGGAGTCGTCTCGATGCGGCTTGCGGCTGAAGGCCTCGATCTCCGCGGCGACGAAGCCCTGGTACCACGCCTTGCGCGCGGCCTCGATCTGCGCTTCCCGGTCGCCGCCGACGGATTCGGCCTCGCGCAGCAGCCGTTCCCAGGTGTCGGCCAGTGTCGGATTGCGGAAAAGCGTGCCCGCCTTGGGCACCTGCCCGCCGGGCATCCACAGCTCGGCCGAGGTCGGCCAGTGGTCGGCGAACAGCCGGCTGACGGCGTTGATCGTGTCCGGAATCCGCTCCACCAAGGGGAAGCCGTTGCGGGCGTAGCCGATCGCGTAGTCCAGCACCTCGCGCAGCGGCTTGGTGCCGTGATCGCGCAGCAGCGTCAGCCAGCCGTCCCACGAGCCCGGCACCACCGCGGCCAGCAGGCCGCTGCCGGGAACCAGGTCCAGCCCCAGGTCCCGGTAGTGCTCGATGGTCGCCCCGGCCGGCGCGACACCCTGCGCGCACAGCACCCGCGGTGTCGGATCGGCCGCCGTGGCGAAGATCGCCGGCATGTCCCCGCCCGGACCGACCAGATGCGGCTCCACCACTTGCAGCACGAAGCCGGCGGCGACGGCCGCGTCGAACGCGTTGCCGCCGGACTCCAGCACCGCCATGCCGGCGGCGGAGGCGAGCCAATGGGTGGACGCGACCATGCCGACCGTGCCGGTCAGCTCCGGGCGAGTGGTGAACATGACGCCATCAGATCACGGCGGCGAGGTCCTGTCCCAGGTCCAGGTGACCGCGGCCGACGCCCCACCAGGTCAGGCCGTGCCGGCGCAGCGCGTCCGGGTCCAGGTGGTTGCGGGTGTCCACGACCACCGAGCCGGCGGCCAGCTCGTTGATGCGGGACCAGTCCAGGCCGCGGAACTCCGGCCACTCGGTCAGCACCACGACGGTGTCGGCGTCCTTGGCCGCCTCGTACGCGTCGGACACCACCCGGATGCCGTCGACGTCGCGGTCGATGCCCGGGTCGTAGCCGGTCAGCTCGGCCCCCTCGGCCCGCAGCAGCGCGGCCACGGCCAGCGCCGGCGAGTCGCGCAGGTCGTTGGTGCCGGCCTTGAACGCCAGGCCCAGCAGGCCGATCCGGCGCCCGCGCAGCCGGCCGCCGGCCGCCTCCCTGATCTTGGCCACGATCAGCTGCCGCTGGTGGGTGTTGGTGTCGATGGTGGCCTGCAGCAGCGAGAAGTCGTAGCCCACCGCGGCCGCCACCTGCAGCAGCGCCTGGGTGTCCTTGGGCAGGCAGGAGCCGCCCCAGCCGGGGCCGGGCTGCAGGAAGGACTGGCCGATGCGGCGGTCGTAGCCCATGCCCTCGGTGACGTCGGCGACGTCCGCGCCCAGCCGCTCGCACAGCTCGGCGATCGCGTTGACGTAGGACAGCTTCATGGCCAGGAAGCAGTTGGCGGCGTACTTGACCATCTCGGCGCTGGCCGCGTCGGTGAGCACGGTCGGCGCGCCCAGCCGGGCGTACAGGGCGGCGACCCGCTCGGCCGCGTCCTGGATGTCGCAGCCGACCACGATCCGGTCCGGGTTGAGGAAGTCGTGCACCGCCGTGCCCTCACGTAGGAACTCCGGGTTGGACACCACCGGCACGTCCTTGCGCTTGAGCAGGCCGGACACCCGGGCCGCGGTGCCGACCGGCACCGTCGACTTGTTCACCACGATGCTGCCGACCGGCAGCATCGTGCGCACCTCGGCGATCACCGACTCGACCGCGGCCAGGTCGGCCGCGCCGCCCTGGCCCATCGGGGTCGGCACGCACAGGAAAACCACCTCGGCGTCGCCGACTGCGGCCGACGCGCCCACCACGAACTCCAGCCGGCCGCCGGCCTGGCCTTCCTGGACCAGCTCGGCCAGCCCCGGCTCCAGAATGGTCACCTGACCGGCGCGCAGCCGCTGCACCTTGGCCACGTCCACGTCCGCGCACACCACGTGGTGCCCGAGCGAGGCCAGACAGGCCCCCGTGGTGAGACCGACGTAACCGGTCCCGATCACCGCGATTCGACGAGCGAACACCTCGCACCACCCCGACCTGGTCGCAGGAGTCTCCGGCCCCGACGTTCGCAGGCCGAGTTGACGGGCCCGCTGGCTTAGGCCGTACAGGTGGTGAACACCCGGTGGCGCTAGCCGAGGTTTAGGGTGACCGCCCGTGGAGCAACGTCGCCTGGGTGATTCCGGTCTTGTCGTCAGCGCGGTCGGCCTCGGCTGCAACAACTTGGGCCGTCCCGGCACCGCCACGGAGACGCTGGCCGGCGCTCGGTCCGTGGTGGAAGCCGCGCTGGACAACGGAATCAGCTTCTTCGACGTGGCCGACGTCTACGGCGCGCCGCGCGGCCGCAGCGAGGAGCTGTTGGGGCAGGCCCTTTCCGGCCGCCGCGAGCACGCGGTGATCGCCACCAAGTTCGGCGTGGACATGCAGGGCGCCAACGGCCCGGACTTCGGCGCCCGCGGCTCCCGGCGCTACGTGCGGCGGGCCGTCGAGTCCTCGCTGCGGCGGCTGAACACCGACTGGATCGACTTGTACCAGCTGCACCGGCCGGACCCGCGCACGCCGCTGGCCGAGACCCTGTCCGTGCTGGACGACCTGGTGCACGAGGGCAAGATCCGCTACGTCGGGCATTGCAACCTGGCCGGCTGGCAGATCGCCGACGCGGCCTGGACCGCGCAGTCCGAGCACGTGGCCGCGCCGGTGTCCGCGCAGAACCACTACTCGCTGCTGGAGCGGGAGGTGGAGCGGGAGGTCATGCCGGCCTGCGGCCGGTTCGGGCTGGGGCTGCTGCCGTACTTCCCGCTGGCCAACGGCCTGTTGACCGGCAAGTACCGGCAGGACGGCGAGCCGCCGGCGGGCAGCCGGCTGTCCGGTCGGGAGCGACTGCTGGCCGAGGCGCCGTGGGACCGGCTCGAGAAGCTGCGGGCCTTCGCCGAGGAGCGGGACGTGCCGATGGTGCGGCTGGCCATCGCCTGGCTGGCGGCCCAGCCCACGGTCGCGTCGGTGATCTGCGGCGCGACCAGCCCCGAGCAGGTGCGGGCCAATGCCCGGTCCGGCGAGCTCACGCTCAGCGCCGCCGACCTGGACCTGCTCGACGAGATCTGCCCTCCGGGTCGTCGCTGAGTGTGATGCTTGTCATCCCCCAGTAGGACGCCGGAACGGCACCTGCGGCCGACGCGGCGGCGGGCCGTCCCCGCGCACCCTGGTTGACATGGAAATTCTGCTGATTGCCGGCCTGTTCGCGGGCGGTGCGCTGGTGCTGTCCCTGCCGCTGCTGGTGATGCTGCGGCTGCTGCAGGATCCCTCGGACCGCCAGGACCACTGATCGATCCAGCGGGTTAGCCTCGCCGAATGCAGATCTCTGACAACGCGGCGATCGTGACCGGTGGGGCTTCGGGGCTGGGCGGGGCGACCGCGCGGGCGCTGGCCGCCCGCGGCGCCCGGGTGTTCGCACTCGACCTGCCCAAGGCCGTCGCCAACGCCGAGGCCGTCGACGGCGTCACCTACGTCGAGGCGGACGTCACCAGCCCCGAGCAGGTGCAGGCCGCGGTGGACACCGTGGTCGCCGCCGGGGCGCCGCTGCGCATCACGGTCAACTGCGCCGGGGTGGGCACCGCCGGCCGGATCGTGGGCAAGAACGGCCCGCACGACCTGGACACGTACCGGAAGGTCATCGAGGTCAACCTGATCGGCACGTTCAACGTGCTGCGGCTGGCCGCCGAGGCCATCGCCAAGACCGACCAGCTCGAGCACGGCCAGCGCGGCGTCGTGATCAACACGGCCTCGGTGGCCGCGTACGACGGCCAGATCGGGCAGGCCGCCTACTCCTCGTCCAAGGGCGGCGTCGTCGGCCTCACCCTGCCGGCCGCCCGCGAGCTGGCCTCCTCCGGCATCCGCGTGATGACCATCGCCCCCGGCATCATCGACACCCCGATGCTGGCCGGCGTCTCCGACGAGTTCCGCGCCGGCCTCGCTGCCGGCGTGCCGTTCCCCAAGCGCCTGGGTCGTCCCGACGAATACGCGCAGCTGGCGGTGGCCATCGTCGAGCACGACTACCTCAACGGCGAGGTCATCCGCATGGACGGCGCCCTCCGCATGGCTCCCCGCTAGGTCTTTTTGTCATGAAGGGCCCCTTCCTGACGTTGGACGTCAGGAAGGGGCCCTTCATGACAGTTCAAGCGGTCAGAGGTCGCCGGCGAAGGGGAGGTCGGCCATCGCCGGGGAGCTCATCCACTGCCGCAGGGCGAGGGTGGCGTGCACGTCGTCCTCGTT
>Ga0307511_10002525_pt1 | contig 19106 bp, 14 predicted proteins | sample 13_EM_MG_FD_200266 | JGI IMG/M metagenome (GOLD analysis project Ga0307511, IMG submission 200266) | Populus trichocarpa ectomycorrhiza microbial communities from riparian zone in the Pacific Northwest, United States - 13_EM | ecosystem: Host-associated > Plants > Roots > Unclassified | place... | reverse complement strand
GCTAAACTCCACAACCCCCCACTCAAAAATGGCCCTACTGCCCTCCCCGCCGCAGCAAGCGTCTGCGCTAACCCATTAATCCTCCCCAAAACACTCTTATCCGGACTTGCATTTGTAACCATGATTAATGCGCATGTTAATCCTAGGACATTTGCAATACTTTTGATTAATAGTACGCCAGAGATAGATCCGTACATTAACCATTCCCCCTCGGACCAAGTTAGTGGCATGAGGAAGAAGGAGGCTACCATGCCAACCATGGCGACCTGAAAGCCGCTCTTATTACCTACTTTGTCTGTTATATTTGTGCCTATGCCTACGCAGATTTGAAACAGGATTGCTGCGAGGCCAGCGAAAGATAATGTTAGCCCTATTTCCCTTGGGCTCAACCCACGCCCGGTGGGGGGCGGGGTGGAGACAAAGATTGGATACAAAGAAGAAAATGTGATATTTGACAAGTTGAAAACGAAATAAGCAGCTAGCAGGAGGGTGATCGATGGCGTGAGGATGATTTCTTTGAATTCCTCTTCAATCGCAGCAGAATTCCGACTTGGTGATCGTGAGCGTGGAAATAGCCGGGGAGGGGAGCCAAGGGCCGTTGATGATCGTCGAGAGATTGCTGATGGGTGGTGAGTGTTATGCGGGCAGTCTTGGATGGTGTGTTTATGATGGCGATGGTGGTGATTGGTACAAGTCGCTTGTGAACCTTTCCTTCCGTGATTCCCGAATTTCCGTCTCAGGTATGACGGCTTCACCGCTCCGGCAGTAAATTGCCATAGCCAAAAGAACAGATTTTGTACCCGCGCTCCTAGGGGAGGAAGTTCCTGAGCCTGCTCAAGCGACTCTTCGAGGAAGAACATCGAGATTGCAAAATCCACCAAAAGGATAACCGTGCTCACGAGGTTAGGTAAAAGAAAGGGATACTTTTTGGAAACCATCAACGATGGAGGCCCGGCCAATAACCCACCCATAATGGGCCCCAAAATCGACCCCAGGCCATACACCATAGGAAGATATGCAAACGACGGTCCCTGATTGTGCTTGTCTGTAATCTCTCCTAACACCGTGCTCACCACCCCCGCATTCCCATTCACCACACCAATAAACGCCTGCACAACCGCAGCCTGCCATAAATTCTTCACATACCCAAACGCCAAAAAGCCAGCCGCAGTCCCAAGTGTCCCGAAAAGTATCACGGGTTTCCGGCCTATCCGATCACTCAGCTTCCCCCAAAAGAAATTGGTCGCCACCTGCGCAGCAGCAAAGCAACTTGCAATGACGCCCACATACAATCCAACCTTATTCGAGTCAATTCCTGGGAAGGAGGCTGTCATTTGAGGTAAATACGGCGAGATTGAATTCAACGCGGCCTGCTCCGCAAGACTTATTATCGCTAATACTGCAAGTTGTCGTGTTGGTGCCGATGCGCAATTTTTCCTCCCGTTCCCGTCATTCCCATTTCCGCCATTCCCGGGGAAGTCAGCATCCCCGGCAATTGACACTGTGTCGTCATCTTCCCATCTCCCACGGACTCCACTGCTTTGCCTACTTGAGAAACTTGCTCTTCGAGACCTAGGGGTGCCAAAATCCGGTGGCCGGCCCTTGCCTGGGGGGGGTTTGGTGGGGAATGTCTGGTAATGGAGTGTATTGCTGTTTGATCGCGAGAGAGTGTTTGACCGCGAGAGGGTGGGAGAAGATGTGTGTAAGGGTGCTGTGGTTGTGTTGGATTTCCTGCGGCGGTGGTAATGGTGGTGGTGGTGGGGCGCTTCCATTTGGTGATGATGATTGTGGAATAGTATTGATTATGTCTGTGGGCGGTATGGTTGGGCTGTTTTGTATATCATTTAGAAATGGGAGTTGCGAACGGTTCCTGCTTAGATTATATAGAGTGATGTCATGTGGGAATAAAGAGGTCGGCGCCTTGGCGGTGGAGACCTTTGACTGTTACCCTTAATTGGCTAGCAAAACAAAAGACTCGGCTAACAAACTCTCAAGGGAAGTTGTCTGGACTCATTTAGGCATTCTGACCGGCTTAAGCCCGCCACTCTGATGCCTATTATTGGTGACACGATAGGGAAGGATTGATGGGAATATAAGAACAGGTGAGACTACATACCATACCGCCGTAGGTTTCTTGAAATGATGCCCAGAACGGCTAGATCTACTAGCGGGGCGTGCCAACTGAGGGCGAATATCCCAGGGAAAGTATCTAATTCTGGGGAGAGAAGGTTGCTTCGTAGCCCGTGTCGAGGAGTGTTTGTAGAGAGGAAGACGCCGAGCTTAGTCTGGTTTTGTTGAGTGCTACATGATGGCGCCAAAGCTGGCTAGTACAACTACCTTATTAGGACATAGTCTGGTTGTAGTACTTGGTACGAGAGGTGTTGCAACCAGTCTGGGCTCGAGACAAGTATGATTGTAGCTGCTACATACATTTGCATTTCAGGGCCACAGAAAGACTAAGCCCAACAGCCAATTCCATTCCAGCCGATAAACTATGTATGTAAACTAAATACTAATTTAACCAACGTCAAGAATCCCTTCCATCCCATCTTCTCCCACAAATTAGGCAGTACGTCAGCTTGCATCCTTTCCTCCCACCCACCCATACCCTCCCCATATTAAAAAATGGAAGAGAGAAACGTCAAACAAAAGCTACAAAAACCCAAAGGGAAAAAACGTACAAAAAAGCAGGCTCATGTTCCCAGAATCATAACATCAACACACGACCAACAAGTAACAGATGCATCCATTCATAAAAGGAAAAATTCAAGACCTTCATTAATGAAAAACCAAACAAGCGCAGATTATCCCGCTGACCGTTACATGTATAAGCATTAAACAAGAAACACGGGGAGACAGGACAGGAAGCCGACTCACCGAGTCAGAAACCATAAACACTCATCACGCCCTAAAAATATCAACACAGCTAAGAAAGATAGGGACATCATACCCACAAGTGAGCACACAAAAAACAGAGGCCCTACCAAGTTTCGTAAATAGCCAGTAACACATCGAAGTATATAACCAAACCGCCTCGAAATCAACTAAAGAAAAGGAGGCCCATGAACCTCGTAAGAAAAGGTGTAGAAGTTGTAGGCTGTATTCATCACTAATGCCCTTCAGCCAAGAAGCCCCTGCGTTGGCTTCCATACTCTTCAAACCGCGTTACCTCATCCTCTTCTTCATCAACTCCGATTCCACTATCGAATCTCCTCTTCTTGCCAGTATGCGTTGTGAGACTCATGATACGTGAGGATAAAGGGGCAAAATGTTGAGTAGACTCTGGAGTTGGTGGAGACATGAACGACACATTGGTAGTTGCATCGGGGCTCATTAAGCCACCCGCAGTGCTGGCGCCTTCATGTGTACCCTCGATTTGCAATTGATCTTGCTCATCCTCCTCCTCTCCTTCCTGGGCAAGCATGCGAGCTGTAGAGCGTTCCAGGAACTGTGCCTTTTTCTCCTTTACTCCTGAGGCAATCTTCCATAGATTATTCTGGATTGTGTCGAACTCCGCTGTGCTGTCCTCAATAGCGCGATTGTACTTTTGTCTCCACTTCTCATTGGTAACATTCAAAGCGGATATCCTCTTCTTCAACGAGGCCCCTTCTTCCTTATAGCCATCGATAACCATGGTCAGCTCGGCGATCTTGGAATTCCTCTCCTCAATGTTGTTGGCATGGAGCTCAATTTCCTGCTTCAACTCATCTCGGGCTCTGAGAAGCTCGAGTCGGAGTGCATCGATTTCCTTGGCCAGCTCCTGATTGTTGCTTTCAAGGGTAGCTTTAATCTTCGCTGCGTCTTCCTTCAAAAGCTGTGTCGATTGTTCATACTCCTGAATTTCTTCCTCCAGACGGTTCTCCTCCTCAACAGACTCCTCAAGTTGTGCTTCAAGCTCAGAAATCTTGCCTTCAAGGCGTGAGATTTGCTCATACTGCTTATTAAGCTCAATCCTCATAACATGCTTCTCCTTCTGTGCAGCGAGCTCAATATCAGCAAGCTCCTTCTCTTTCTCCGCCAGAGCCATCCGCTTCTGCTCAATCTGCTCTTCCAGCTCCGCCTCACTCTTTTCCTTCGCCTGAACCACCTCCCTGACCCTCTCCTCCAACTCGGCAATTATAGCATCCTTAGCTCCTTCCAGCCTCTTCATCTCTGCGGACGTCTGCTCATTCTTGCCCTTCAGCCCCTCCACTTCCCCTTCTAGCCCCTCGATCTTAGACTTCAATTCAGCCACGATATCTTTATATTCAGACATTGTGGCTTGAAGATCCGCCTCTAGCTCTGCCTTGCTAGTAAGCGCCTCTTGAAGCTTCAAGTGCAAAGCATTCACGGCTTCGCTTCTCTCCCGCTCAAGCTGCGCCCTGAGATCTTCCAGCTGCTCGGAATGGTTAACAATCTGCTCACGCATACGCGTCTCAAGGTCGGTACATTTCTGCTGGAGAGCAGCAATCTCCTCGTCCTTCTCATCCAGAGCAGCCTCACGTTCGTCGACGGCAGCCTTCAGATCACCCACGGCAGATTGCATTCTCTCGAGCTCTTCTTTGAGAGTATCCTGCACAGTTATTGTGTCCGTGTAGCGTTTGTTGGTTTCAGTCTCACGAAGAATGCTCGAGTCCAATTCAGCTTCTAAATGAGTGATAGTTCTCTGCTTCCTCGCTACCTCCTCAACCAGTTCTTCGATCCTTGCCTCTGCAGCAGCATACCGCTCATTGAGATCCGAAAGCTGGGTCCTAAGGTCGTCTATTGTGTCGTTGAGTGAATCAATCTCCGTGTTCTTGACAGCAATAACGTCGTAGAGCTTCTCAAGCTCAGCAATTCTCTCATCCTTTTGGGCAACGCTCTCCATGAGCTCCTTAATCTTGTCATCTGCAGAGTCTCGCTGGTCTTGAATTGATGAGAGGTCGTCGCTGAGAGAAGAGATTTGCTCATTGAATTCGATAATGTCCTCATTCAATGAGTCGATCAATTCCTCCTTCTCTTGTGCAGCCCTAGTCAGATCATCAACCTTACCAATGAGCGTCTTGATGGCGCCAGCGTTGACTTGAATGACTCCATTACGATCAGCTACATCTCTGCTTAGTGTAGCAATAGCATCGTCACGATCCGCAATAGTCATTTTAAGGTTAGTGACTGTGCTATTGAGTTCCTGGATGGAACTTTCCTTCTGCTCATTAGCGCCTTGGAGAATGGCGACATCCTCTTCGAGCTTCTGGATCTTTGCTGCATAAGACTCCAAACGGTTATTAAGATTGTCAATTTCTCCCTGGAGAGCACGAGTCTGCTCTTCCCTCACTTCAGTGGCTCTGTTCAAGGATGAAATCTCGGCCTTCAAGTCCTCCACTTGATGGGATTTCTCGGCAATAGTGTTGTTCACTTCATTAATCTCCTCAGAGAGTTCATCCATCCTACCATCCTTATCAGCGAGAGTGGCGTTGAGTTCGCTCTCGCTGTTCTTCAGTGACTTAAGTTCTTGCTCAAGGTTGGTTAGATGTTCGTTACTACCCACAATCTCCACCTCGAGAGTCTCGATGGACTCATTCTTACTAGCGACATCCACACGCAGAGCAGTGAGACTAGCCGCAGCTACAGCCAGAAGCCGTTCCTTCTCATTAAGGTGAGCCCCAAGCTTAGTAACCCGTGCCTCCATTTCCTCAAGAGCTTTGTCCTTGAGTTGAATAACGTCATTCAGTGTCTCGAGCTCGGCAATCGCTTCTAGTTTCTGTTTGACCTGGCCCTTGAGTTCATTGATCTTGGCCTCCTTGGACCCTTGCTCGCTGTTAAATTGCTCGATGGTCGTTTTCAGTTCGGCCACCTGTTCCGTTAGGGTATCCATGCCCTCCTGGAGCTCGACGATCTTCCCGCTCTTTGCGTCAAGTTCAACGTTGAGCTCCTCAAGTTGGGCTTCAGCTTCCTCCTTCACACGGATGAGCTCGTTAGAGAGTTCCATAACCTTCTGCTCCTTAGAAGTGTGCTTTCCATTCAGGTCGGAAAGCTGCTCGGTGACAGATGCAAGCCGAACCTCAAGGGATGAGATCATCTGATCCTTGCCCGACAAGCCAACGTCTAGTTTGAGGCCTTGAACTTTGACCTCCTCGTTCTTCTTTTCAAGCTCGGCAGACAACTCAGTAACTTGCCTCTGAGCTTCTTCCCTCTTCTCCTTGATTTTCGCAAGATCTGCCGTAGCCCATGTCAATTGGTCGGTGAGCGAGGCGATCTTCTCATTCTTACTAGCAATAACTCCATCAAGCATGGTATTCGTCTTCTGGGCTTCCTCGAGTTGCTCTTTAACGGACGCAAGCTCCTCGTTGAGTTCTTCGATCTCTTGGTCTTTCTTCTCCAGAAGAGCCTGTTGCTTCTCGTTGATCTGCTCCAGTTCATTATACTTTTCTATAAGCGATGCGAGTTGCGCCTTAATGTCCCCCAGTGAATCCCCCTTCTCTGCTATGGACTTCATGAGCTCTTCAAGTTTTGCCTGTTGAGTCTCCCTCTCCTCCTTGACGACTTCAGCGTATGTCTGAAGCTTTTCCAAGATCGTAGTAAGTGGACCTCGGGGGGCATTGGAGAACTCCGCAATTTCCTCATCAATGACATCGCCAAGCTCTGCAAGGTCCCTTTCCAGTTTGTCTGCCTCTGCAACCGCTGCCTCCAGTTCGTTTGATTTCATTTCTAACTCCTTTTGTTCCGCGGCTAGCTCCTTCCTGTGATCTTCGAGCTCCCGCTCTAGCCGTTCCTCATCTGCTTCATGATCGGCCATTTGACCCTCCAAGTCCGACTTTATTTCCTCCAATTTTTCCACCTGTTCCAACAATGAATCCCTTTCGGCTTCCAACTCGGCGATTTCAGCTGCCTTTTCCTCTGCCTTTTCCTCTGCCAACATTCGCTCAACCTTGAGATCCCTGTCTGCAGCCTCAAATGCCTTGTGGTGCTCATCAGCGGTATTTTGTGCGAGTGCTAAATTGGTGAGAATTTCGTCGATGGCCATATCCAACTCCTCCACCCCTTCATAATTGTGAGCTTCTGAAATATGACCCCTAATCTTTTGCCAAAGTCGACCCCTTTCCTCCAAGGACGATTGCTCCAATACCTCAGCCTTATCCTCTAAGACTTCAATCATCTCCTTCAACTTCATTTTCTCCGTATCGACAACTAGATCGGTTTGGGCTCCGGACGTGCGTGCTTCAGGTCGAGCCTTCGTGTCCTCCAATTGCTCCTCCAGATCCTCAACCCGCTGCTTCAACACGTCTACCGCTACCTTGAGAGTTTCATTCTCGTGTTCGAGCCCGGGAGCGGTGGATATTGTGGTGACAGTGGTCTCGGTTACTGGACTGGGAGTAGAGGGATCTTGAACTTCTTGATCGAGACTATAATCGCCGATAGGAGCCTGGAACTCATCTGAATCATCTGAATCAGCTGGTAGCATTGGTGTGAACTCTTCCTCCTCATCTGCGAAAGACACCCTAGTCCTACTACGTGTAATCCTTGGGGTTACAGATCCCTCACGAATCTCAGATACCGATATATCGCCTAGGGCCATCGAAGACATATCAGCCTGAGACATATCCATAGCTTCCGTAAGAATTTGCTCTTCAGCCTCATGGTAGATTTCCTCCTCCTCGGCCCGCCTCTTCTCTTCCTCCTCACGATCAAGAATATCCTGACGTAGTTGCTCGATTTGGCCCTCCAAAGATTTGATCTTTTTGTCTCTCCGTAAAATTGGTGTTTCTCCAGGCTCCCGTTGATTTTCATTTTGAAATCGTCTAAGGGCTGGTGTAAGGGCACTACCCATGTTGAATCTAAAGGGCGTCCTAGGTGTGCTTGATGAACCAAAGGCAGGAGGGGAAAGGGCTTCCTCGGCATCGTCTTCATAGATTGGTGCCATTCCTACCGATCCAGGGCCTATTGACCCTGTTTCACTTGGGGGCGCCATTCTGGCAGCGTGAAGTTGTCGTTGTAGTTCTTCAATCAGCTGTCTTCCCCGCTCAAGCTCAGCACGCACCCTTGCCAGCTCCTCTCTGTTCTTCCGCTGCATAGCTCGTCTCTCCTCATCAATATCATTCATCTCTTCACTCAACTGATTCCGCCGCAGGGCACGCCTTGTACGTGCGGAAAGAGCTTGTCTTAATGGAATAAATTGAATCTCCTTAGAGACACCCTGAGCGATCTCTCGCATGTGTGGTGATGGTTGTGGTGGGACTGCCATAGTATGTCTACGGTTCGCCCGGCTGGGTCCGGTGCTCTTACGGCGGGAAGAGGACTGGCTTGATGGGGTAGCTGTAGACTTTCGCCGTTGCGAGGAGGCTTGAGAAGAAGTGACGCCCGGGTCTGAGTATCTTAGTCGCCTCTTCTTTAATTCTTTATCAGGCCGACCGTCATCCCGAACAACAATAGTCTCATTGTCTTGGGTATCATTTTCCTCAGATGCCCCCCCACTTGGTACTTCCACAGCAACTGCGAGACTCCTCCTCCTTTTGCTTGCTCGTGTAGGGGGGTTCCGGGTTGCAGGTGTTCGAGGGGCGTTAGTGGTATCGGTGGCTTTGCTGGGTAGCCGTCTTGCTATAACGGCGAATGACTTCCATTCATGATTATCTATCGTTACACCAAGACGAGCCTTCTCCTCCTTGATTGTATTCCTCAGCTGCTGTGTTGCTGTGTATTCCTGACGGTTGTTTGATAGCCATCGCTCTTCAACAAGTTTATCCAAGGTCTATGAATGTTGCTTAGCACACATAATTTTGCCCAATACACGTCAAATAGGCTTACTATTTTCATCCATTTTTTCCATGTGGGCGGTAGGGGAGTTTCGTTTGCTTCGCTTGTAGCTTTCACCTCATTCTCTGTTGACAATGTCAGCAGACTGTTCCCACCATAGACCGCGTAACCTCGAGCAACCACGACATACCTATCACTTCGAGTTCTACCGGGCCAGGAGCGATCGAGTCGAAGGCAGCCAAGACCCTGACTTTGTATGAGTAGTTTGGCATTTTTTGCCCGCCAGAGCGTCGCGTATATAATGTCCTCTGCCAATAAGTTGAGGTGGTGATGATGTTTTGTTTCCAAGAGTGTTTTGTGGTGTATGTAGTGTAGTGGGAGTTGAAAGTTGTTCTAGTCAGAAAGCCAGTATGGGAATACTAATGACGCAAAGTCGTGGAATCGAAAATAAGCGGAGTGAGAAGGCCTGCGACAGTTGCTATGGATACTGAGCCTGCTCTCCTTCAAAAGACGGCTCCCACAAATCGCCGAAGCCTGCCAACGAAAGAGAGGAAACGGAAAAGCCCACTTTAATTGACTCCCGAGAAGTTTCATAACACTTGAACTGTGAAGCTGCAATTCGCAGCTGGTCACTTTCATTTCACGCGCTACAGCCTCCCCGCCCGCCAAGCCGCATGCGAAACAAGCCGTCGAGACTGTCATGCCAACTCACAGGCAGCAAAATACAAGGAAGAGAAACAAAGCAGAACCCCAGTCCAGTAAACAAAGATCGTAAACAAACACGATAAGTACACGTGGGGCGTCTGAGACAAATGATGTGTCAACTCCGAAGAAGGTTAAAGTCCCACTGCTTCGAGTATCACCGCTTTGAGCGAGTACACCTCTCTTGTGTCTTTATTATTACTCGTTCACATTGTTATCTCGTTTATCTAGACTCGCGTAGTCTACCTACGAGGCTTGTGCCAACCAGACTACATCATATGTACCCAACAGTTACCCTCAATCGCTCAATTCTTTTAAGACTCAGTACTCGTGTGCACCTTCGTCTGGTTTGTGCACCTCCCTTCGGGGACGTATGACGAGCCATCAATCACTCAATCCCCTATTAACCCTAATCCCAACTACCCCACACACAATCACCCTATTTTACTATTCCAGCATCAGACGCTGTACTTGTCAAACCTCTATAATTACACCTTCAATATCCACATTAGTTGAATCAACACTCATTCCCACCAGGGTGTTACCTCAGATGTTTATTTCTATAAGCGACCACTCAAGTGACCCAAACGTTTTACATGGGAAGTTGGGGCTCCCGTATGCACAGTTCATCGCCATGTACCCCAATGACCCAACCGCAATCACAGTGTATTCTCTGGTTATCCCCATATTGTGCAAAATACCTGTGATGGGCTGGGACTACAGTGTTCCACCTCCTACCTTTGCAGTGGAATGCATCCTGAAGCCTGCAAGGAAGACAATAATGGAGATAGCTTTTGGACATATAGAAAGCTTTCCTCGCAATGGCCAGCGCTAAATCTGGAACATTAGCACTTGCACTCTATGCAGGTTTGACTATCTATACTGCCCCAACCCACCCCTACCTCAAATTGACCTACCTCACATACCACTGCAACAAATGTAGTTGGTAATTTGAATGCACGACAGGTTATACTAGTGGGGAGCTCAATGATGTGTTGAGCACATTCCGCAGGGAGGTTCGCTGAGTGGAGAGCGGAACGTATGGAAGGTGTATAGAAGTATGGATCAGGAGCTAGAACAAAGGTGCTTGAGAGTGATGCATATGTTGGGGCCTATCTGATGATGAGGGTAACAAAAGGGATTTGTCTGAGAAGTGACATCTCATTGCTGCCAGGACGGTGCTCATCTTCTCCAGGTAAAAAACAGATCCTGAGCTCACAGAGCATGTATGTTGCATACGGCCGACGTCAAAGATTACCCAGTATACTACTCACGAGCTTCCAGAAGGTACAGAAGATGTGAACATCACTTAATGAACTTTTTAGCTCTTTGCCCGTCATAGATTGGGATGCCCAATACATCAATGAACAAATAGCTTTCTAGCATGCAGTCTTGCTATATAAGAAATATAAGGAAGTATATGACGCACTAGATAAGGAAGCAGCAGTAGAGAGACGAATGATTTTTTACAGAATGATTATTAAAAGTCGGTGATGTCCCTAACCTAGCAATGAATCAATACGAGTTCTGTATCTTATTGACAGGACTAACACCCTTCTGGAGAAGCATAAACTCACCTGTGAACAATGGGCACCAGATGGGCCATTTCTGCTAGTCAAGGGTCGTTATATATAGTGGTAGTATAGCACGCGTAGTGAACTAGGCTGCTTGTTGCTATCGTAAGTAATATTCACCAAACTGTCGTTCAAACACTGATGATAAGCTGACTCTGCTTCCGCAGAAAAACAGTAGTTCTACTCCCGCAATTTGCAACGCCAACCTCGACCTCCTCAGTCCCCATTCAGCAGGGTGCGTAAGGACACTCACAGAAACAATTTTGGGCAGTGGTTGAGTCAAAAAGGGATCCTGGTAAATATTATCCGTTAAATAGGATCCTCGCCAACAACCCAGATTCTCGCAGTCTTGCCACTTCGCTGATTTCTTTCTTCAGCTGACAGAGCAATTAGTGAACTATATGTCACTTTTTGGGGTGCCTTGTCGCAATTTTATACATCCAGATACTGCCATGAGACTTAAGCAGACATAATAGCTGGGGAGCAATGCCATTTTGTGAGCTTGAGAAGGTATGTAAGTCTACCCATGCTGAAGGTGGAAGGGATGATTGCTGAGAATGAGATTTTCGGGAGGTCGAGGTATCTGAAAATGAATTGAAAGATTAGTGGAACACAGTATACAACTTCACTGCAGTTTTAGAAGGGCGTCATGCTATTTGTACTAGATGGCAACGCTAATAGCCTTGTAAAAACCCGTTCTTGTGCCTAGTACAAACCAGTTTGTTGATTACAATTGGTGTATATTATTTGCCGTAGCCAGCGTCCATTACCCTCAACCCTCACTGAGTTGCAAGCCGATGGGGTTATCTCTAGCTCCACCCCCAAAGCTTCACCTCACCGCACATGTACAACGAAACGCCAAAGCACTAGCTGCCGATAATACCCATGCCCTACAAAGGTGCCTATTTATCGTTATTACCAAAAGGTGTATAAGAGAACGCCGGCACTTTTTACCCGTGCCCCTCTACTCCTTTGCCGTCTCACCTCAAAAGAAGTTTTGGACCACCTGGAGAAGTTTGAAAATGGCAAGTATTAAAGCGGCGACCTACGTATTTCCTATTTCCCTTACGTATACGTACTTATCATGTAATTGACACGGCTATGGCCAATGATTGCGCAATCGTGTCGAGATGTACAGTGTACGCTAACAAGGCATAAGTACGAGCTGTTTGAAATGTACAAGGTTCAAAAACCCAATCCAAAGCCAGAGCATCTTGGCATGAATCTTAACCCAATCGTCCTCAGCTCTCGTGACACCGTGTAAGTATAATCTGTTTACAAGGACAAATCACCTTGCCTCGACTGGGATCCGTGAGATAACCAAACGGCTTCTCGAAGTCGAGTCTAACAAGTATTAGTCTAGGTAGGTACTGTACCGGTAGGTCACAATTGAGTCGCCAATGTATGGGAAGAAAACCACAGGTTATGTAATCCGCTGCGGGTAGGACTACATATGTGTAAGCCAACCACAAGTTATCGTAGCGTAATAAATCTACAATCATCAACACAATCTGTATCCATTTACAAAATCTCGCGCACATGGATTATTTCCTTGATACATATGCTGCCAAATCAGGCAGTTTTGTCTTCAAGCCAGGGCGCACAATTGGCTTACATAAGTAAGTTGTTGCATGACCAATGATGTGCATTGTAGAGGCTGAGATATGCAATATTGAAAAGCTGAAAACAAAGTGATATCACGATTTACACTTGCCCTTCCCACAACCACTTCCGACAAATATGCCCCCTCCTGGGATATGACTCGACCCATTTCCACCACTAACTATCCATTCCTCCCACCTCCTTCTCTGTGCGTATGTAGTTGTCTGACCGTTGTCTGCGAGTATGCTCTCTTCATCGTCAAGGCCCCAACACAGTAGCCCCGCCCGCGGCCGATCGAGCTTCACATCGAAGATCTGGTTACTGCTCAGCACATATATTCCATTTCCAGTAGCCGCTCCAGGCCCCACAAGGCCATGGTCATCCAAGTCAACGACTTCCACTCTGTTGTCATCATGGCTACTACCCTCCAACGATTCATCAGTGTCGCTGGCACTGCTATCATCCACTTCAATTCCTAACGCCATACTCAACTCGTCCATCCACCCATCATCACCAGGCAAGATTCCAGCTAGAGACCCTCCAAGACTCCCAGGAAGATTATTATTATTGCCAATCATTAGTGCGTTTTGTTTTCTTTTATCAAATTCCTTCTCATATCCACATCCATCCAAACTGATCACTTGCAATTCCCGGGCATACCGTTTGAGTGCTATAACTACATCCCTCCACAAATCACCGTCCCGAAGGCGAATATTCCCCAGCCGCAAGCCTCGAAGTGTCTTTCTGTGGCGTTTGAGAAATTCAATTATTTCAGCAGCTGAAAGCCTCCAACTTTCCAATCCTAGGCTTTTTAGTTTTGGCCATGATACGTTGTGGAAGACTCCCTCCAGCGGAATATTCAGGGGCCGGTTGGGGTCGAAGCCTAAGAATATCGTTGATAAGTTCTCCGCCGTTGTGAAAAGATCCTTGAAGAACAATTCCGACAAAAGTAAGATGCGTTCATCTAAGTTCCCCTGGTCTCGTCCATTCACACCATTGGGCCAGTTCATGGAAAGTTCTTTGTCGTCGAAGCTAAGTTCCAGATGCGTCAATTGCCTCCACACTCCCCCCAGAGCAATTTGTTGTATGTTGTGATTGACTTTCACCAACCCTTGGGGAGAAATCATGGGACACACAAATGACTTAACTCCAGAATCACCGTACTGCAGTGCCTGTAACAGGGTCTCCACAACCCTTTGGGATGCTGGAGCCCAAGAGCAGTATACGTAATCCCAGACATGCGGAGACTGTTCCTGATGTTGGAGCTGATGATGAAGCTGATGCTGTAAGAAAGCAGCTGAGGAATAGGCCAATCGTCGCAGAGCGAGATCAACATGGCCGGCCGTTTGTAGGACTGTCACCCGCTGTAATGATTTGAATGATTTCATAGCCTTTTTGAGAACATGTAGGTCGTAGGAAGACCTAATAATGTCCTGCTGTTCCGCATACAGCCGTGGGTACACGAATTGATCATCATCAAAGATTTTTCTTGTCATAGAGTCTCGGCAGAGTTGAGGGCCTTCTGACTTGAAGGTATCGAAATCTTTGGGGCCTATGGAAGAAAGTTAGTAAGAAGAGGTACAGCGGATACATGACATGGCCTCCCTGGGCACCCTTCTCTCCTTTCTGCTCTTATTGGCTAGACCATACTACATATTGCCTCTGACATATTGATGGACAAATGCTGTCATCTTCCTCTCGCCAGTCTCCACTCTCCCACGTCGCGATAAAAGGGCACAAAACGATAGACACAGGCAGGAAATCATAACTAGGTAGTGTAAAATACCTTTCACATAAAGGTATGGCATGAGATAAACAAACTGCTTGACATGATTCCCTAGCTCAGGGTGTTCAGCCAAGCGCTCTAGCCGTCGGAAACTCTCTCGGTTGAAGCGTTGAACCACGCATCTGAAGAGGTATGATGCTCCCAGTGAACTGAACCTCTTGCACACAAGGCGGAGCCTGGCAAGATCCGAGAGATCCCTTTGATTCTCTGCCTGCTTGTAACGCTTTGGTATCCGAAGCCAATAGTTCGCAGTCGAGTACTCATCCCAATTAGGGTCAAGGAGGTCAAATATTTCCCGTAAGATATCTGCAGAGAGGTTCTCCATTGGCCAGGGTCTGTTGACACTGATATTCCTTGGGTTTCCAGTAATTGAACTGTAGGACAGGAATGGGAGCTTGGGGGATGAGAGAAGGTATTAAGAACTCAATTGATTGTATTGCATAAAGAGAGAATATCGTATGCCAAATATGTAGAACGTCTCGGGTCGTTAAATGTGATAGGAAAACCGAACAAATGAACGAATGTCTTGAATTTCCTTCATACAAGTGTAATGAATGGGGGAATATGCCTCTTATTATTATATCCACCTTGCGGCAGATCGAGCCAATAGTTTAGGCGCCTGTCATTGGCCCTGTAGCAGGATAAACAGGTCATGATTGAAGTAAAGCCGGGGTATTCCCCAAAGGATAAAACTCCAATCGTATAGAGATCGAATCCAGGGCAATATTGGTATGGCAAGAGAAGGTTGGGATACTGCAGGAACGATGCTGCAATGAAATCAAAGCTGAAGGGGGGTACATGTGTAGGTGAAAATCCGATACAAGCTATTGAGGGGTATTAGAATAGAAAGTATGGGAGAGAAACGTATCATTCGCCGGGTATTTTTGTCTCTCCTCTCAGGAGGTCTAGGTAGGGGCTGCCAATGAGCATCCACAGTTGCCAGAGCACATGACTGAAATCTCATGCGGGTGTGCAGGACATATCCGCAGCTAGCGGAAGCACCCCTAGTCAAGAGATGCAGGGCATATGTAAAACACATACATACTTTGTTGCCCTCGGTCTGTCTCCCGTTGCGTCAGTGTTCACAATGCGGTACGTACCGTAGCGCCAGTCTGTCCAATAAGCCATCGCTGAAACCCAATTTGTGACGAGATTTTCATGGTGATAAACGCGAAAATTTAGTGATGGGGTCTTACCTGCAACTAGTTTGATGGGACCGAAGGGTGGTGCATCCTGGAGACGACATTGTGCTCTCCACATAGCTGTACCGAAGGCAAAACTTGTGGATATCCATGGCGTGGAGATTGAAATAGATTAGTGTCGACATCCCGAGAAAATCGTTTCACCCTGGCGATCCTTCTCCTTGGACTTTGTGTTCAAAGTCCAAAGATCATGATGGGCAACCTTTGATTGGCTGCAATTCCCTAAACAGACCTGTAATGTCTCCAGATCGCATGGTAGGCTTCAGGGATGATGATAATAGTGGCCTAGCCACGCCGCAAATCTTGAAGTAGGTATCCGAGAAGGAGGATGCCTGTAACGCAAATACATAATTCCGCTATGGAGATAGCTCTCCGAACGACTCTTGACACACAGATGTACACCAAATATAATGGACCCCAGAGGTAGGCAAGGCAGACCAGTCCAAATGTAGAGCTGCCCTACCACTTCTCTGCAAGATGCCAGTGCCTTGTCTACGACTTATACGTAGGCGGGTTTAAACTCTGCCAGCTGTCCCTCGGCGAGGCATCGTAACCTCAGGCCCGACATGGTCATCGGAAATTACTTGTCCGCGATACTACTTACAACGTAGTAGGTACATTATTATGAACTTGGGCGGAAGCGACGACGCAGACGCCGACGTCGACTGGCCTAGGACAGGGCGATCAAGAAGGATGACTGCAGTGTCGGAATATAGTAGGACGGGGAATTGCAGTTGCCGACGTCGCCGATTTTGGATTTGTATTCTGTCATCACAACTACCGTATAAGGTCCCATACTGCGATGTAAGCAAACAACTTACCTGTTTGTTCTCATGTGGCTTGACATCCTCACTCCCTCTCCGAATGTTCGCAACGCCTGCTGTCTTACAGACCTACGTATACATCTGTAGATCTCGAAACCATTCTCAGCACGGTCAGATAAACACGCACAGAATCAACAAGTTACACGTAGTTGTGTATGTACAGCTACCACGTACAGGAGTTGCCCAAGACAATGTGGATTATCCTCAACTATGAGCTGTTTCAGTTTCAGTGTTCTCAAGACCTGCAGTCCAGCTGCGCGTATGTACGGTAAGGGGTCCTCGTATCTGTAGCGCACTGACTAATAGGTGCGTAAAGTAGTACCTCTGTAGCTTGCTGGGACTCATTCTGCGTCGACGTCTCGCGGGGCAATTTTCACCAACCTCCGGTGAAGGCTGCAGGATATGGTCGGAACGACAACTCGGACTCGGAGGCTTCAAGAAGCCAGGCCCCTTTCAGTGAATATTTACAGTACTAGTAACGTCCTCACTCATGGGCAGTGATTTTGGGCTATAATCATATCACTGCTGTGGCATTTTTCAATTGATACCTCGCTTTACTTGCGATGGAGCTGCTGGTCTTTGATTTATTTTTGGTACTGAGATGGAAGAGTGAAAATCTGGCAGAAGATCACAGTTTAACTGGGCTCTTTCGTTTCATCCGTAAGGATAGACAATGATAGACAATGATCGTCAGTAGCTGAAAGGTCACGTGAGAAGCAACCCTCAAATAAGTCTGATGGCTATTATCAAAACACACGGGGGATAAAAGTCAACCAGTCTGGCAGGGGTGAGACTGGGTAAACACAAGGCTTGCCCGATAAGAGTTTATTTCTTGAAGAGTCTCGTCTAATAATAACTACTTTGCAGGTTACATGTCAATGGGGATTGGCAACGAGAATTTGTGACGCAATAGCCACCCCGGTACCCTCAACCCCAGATGCTCATCTATAATATATATTCGACGTTGTTCAGTGTTGTTTATAGGTACGTTTTCCGGATCCCTCTGCGTTGTACAGTATTTACCGTTGCATCCTGCAGCTTGTGTTCTGCAAGTGACTTTCCCTTGTACATAGCTTACTGTATATATACCCACAGAAGCAAACATGGATGTCATTCTTTGCGCTCGTCTATTGCTAAATGTTCACCCAGATTCTCCTTAATATATGCACCCTCGATGACACGCCTTTTTCAGATGCACATGTATATCCCAATGCAATCCACGTCCCCTTGCTACTCCTGCACACTCAACCCATCAGCCCACTCCCCTATAGTTTTTACAAGCTGTACCATCACTCCTTCCTCAATCCACAAATGCCCTGCTCCGACAATTTCCACGACGGTTCTCGTTTGTATCACCCCCCCCTCGTCGGTCACGGTCCATGTTTCCCTCCACTTCCTGTACTTCGCCACTGAGGTAAACATATCTGTATCACCGTGGACGACTAAGATGCTCCCTCTCTTATGTTTCCCTAGCTCTTCAGACATGATACTGCTTGTCGCCGCAGCAGAGAATATCGATAGTGTCAGGAAGCTTGATAACGGGGGGAGAAGCGGAGATATGAGGAAGTAGCTTGGCTGTATCTCCATCCCGCGGATTTCAAATACGCCAGGTGCCTCAGTGACTGGGAGGCTACTATGCCCCCAGGCTCTTCCAAATCCTCTCAGACCCTCAATACAGGCCTTATACTCTGGTGATTTTTCTATACCCATATCAATCTGCTGAGCCATCTCCTCCACCGGTGGTAAATGTGATGTGATCAGTGATCCATATGAATAGCCTGCCATAAGTACTTTCATCCTCCGTGCTATTATCCCAGATTGTAGATTGGTATTTTCGGGTCGCCCCCGGCCTCCCTCAGCATCACTTTCTCCTAGTGCATCAACAAACGACATCACCGCTCCTAAAATGCCCTGATAATCCCTAATCTCTGGCTTCCCCGTCCAACTTGTACTCCCTCCTGATTTTCCCGCTCCCCTTTACAGACCCGGGTTATTAGCGCCCCGTCTTATCCCCATGACATTGCCGGTTTCCCACGTGGCCGGCCCTCATTATCAAGATAGCGAATGTACCCACCTAAAATTAAACGTCCCCACAACCCATCCCCTCTGCAACAAAGCATTCACAACATTCATAACCACATGGTCATTATAATTGCCTCCCAACGTAGCATACGGATGAGCCACTACCGCCGCCTTCTTATTCCTAAACCAAGCCCTTCTCCGCCCATCCCTCGGATCCGAGAGGTCCAGAACAGACTTTGCATGTTGCAGCTCTTGGTGGGGGATATATATCCTTGTTTCGAGGAGCTTGTAGTCGTAGAGTGAAGGGACTTCTATGGATAAGGAGGGAGTGAGTGGCATAGTATTGTGATTCTTCTTCCTTGTTAATAGCTGTGTTTGGAAGGTTGTGGCAATTCGCGGGAGGTTCTGGGGAGGTTACGACGTCCTGTTGCAACCAGACCAGTCAATTGCGCCCAACCAGACTGGTTCTTGATATCTAGGTCTGAGTTGATTGGGCTGCAGAAGTCTTCGCGAATAGCTCTATGTTTACGTTGCTGCGCTCTCGATCGTCACAGGGATCATAAGCAAAGCAAAACTATGGTATCAGCGAAGAGAACCGATCCAAGTGATTCCATCTTCTCGATTCATATAATCGAACATCGCGGTAAAAAGAAAAAAAAGCCAGCCTACTACCAGATATACAAGT
>Ga0307511_10002524_pt1 | contig 19107 bp, 12 predicted proteins | sample 13_EM_MG_FD_200266 | JGI IMG/M metagenome (GOLD analysis project Ga0307511, IMG submission 200266) | Populus trichocarpa ectomycorrhiza microbial communities from riparian zone in the Pacific Northwest, United States - 13_EM | ecosystem: Host-associated > Plants > Roots > Unclassified | place... | reverse complement strand
GGCTTAGCTAAACTCGAAGCAGTGGATCAAGAATTATTCAATCGCGACTTGGTTCTTCAAGACCTTCGCAACCGTTTACTTCAAGCTCAAAATTCCATGAAGGCTCGGTATGATGCTAAACATCGTCCTGTTCACTACCAAATAGGTGATCAAGTTTTACTTAAACTGTGCCCTCACCGCCAACTTAGCCTTTCTTCCTCCAAATACATTAAACTCTCCCCTTGTTTCTATGGCCCTTTTCTTATTGTATCCAAAATTGGCACTGTGGCTTACAAATTAGAACTTCCTTCTTCTACCAAATTGCATCCTGTTTTTCATGTTTCCTGCCTAAAACCTTTCCATGGCACATCTGTTTCCATTGAACCTTCCTCACCTGTTCTCACACAAGGTGAACTTCAACCTCTGCCTAAAGCTATTCTGGATTCTCGTTTTATTCACAATACACACCAAGTTTTGGTCCATTAGGACGGTTTGTCACCTGCAGATTCTTCTTGGGAGGATGTGTTCTCTTTTAGTAGCCGTTTTCCTTCTTTTGCACTTGCGGACAAGTGCCATATTAATGGAGGCGGGTAATGTTATGAACAACATCCACGTGGATAAGAAGTTGGCTAACGTGGATAAGAAGTTGGCTGAAGGAAAATGTATCAGAGGCATGGTTGGTGTGGCTGCTGAAGATTAGGAGTTGTGGCTGCTAAAAACACTGGAAGTTGAAGCTAGGATGACCAGTATTGCATTATGCTACAGATGGCAGATTTCATGTAGATTTCATTTTATTCAATTGTTATTTCTATTTTTATGTTATTGAACAATTTATGCAGTAGCTGCTAAAAACATAGTGCAGTAGTGGTGCCAACTTTTTAGGAGTTGGTTATTGAACAATTTGTTTAAATTGTAAGCAAAGATATGGAGTAAAGGGAGAAGAAATTTAAATTTTATTTGCATTGAGATCGCTGGGTTCTCTCTTAAACGAGCCCTTCACATATTTTTCAAAATAGGTCATAAGGGAAGAAGGTCGGGTAAACACCATTCTTTACAGGTGGATTTCACTGTCAATCGCCCTGTAACTTAATCGCAATCTTGGGACCATAACACAGTCCTTCGTGGGAGGAATTGATGCACGATGAGCTACAAAGAGCAAGAAAATTAAACCATTATATACCATAATTTTGAACTTTATATAGACTCACAAGGGTTGCAATAACGATGAAAAACACAAATATTGAAACACTATTTCTGGCAGCATACAAAACATATCTACTCCAAAAAAATAAAATAAAGAGTACCTAAATGTTAATAGAAGAAGGAATAACTGGCATGACATTATTGATGAGATATAGAGTGAAGGAGCTTTATTGACTCCTCCAAATCTATGCATAAAACTTAACCCAGAAGTATAAACAAAATAATTAAAAGAACAAATCACAAATAATTCAAAGACCAAGTAGTATTAGTACACTTCAAAAAAAAAAAAACAAAGAGTACCTAAATGTCAGTAGAAGAAGGAACAACTAGCATGACATTATTGATGAGATATAGAGGTGAAGGAGCGATAGAGAAACCCTAAGAGGAATCGAGTTTTAGGTGTTGGGGTTTCAATTGTTTTAGGTCAAATAGTGAAAGAACAAAAGAGAAGAGAAGAGAAGGCTTGGAGTAGAAAGAGAGCCATCACTACCTTAAAGCCTGGCATTCAAGATCTTGATTTGTTTTAGTTTTTTGATAAGATTTTTAATCTCTAATTTATTGTTTCTTCTTATCATTTATCATATTGACTTTTAAATCAAGCAAATTTATGGATATGGGCTTTTCTATTATCCTTAGCCCCAAGAACTTTATTTATATTTTCATTTTTATTTTCATCCTTTTTCTCTTTCTATATCAAAAAAGAAGAAAACGAAACTCTACTCTTAATTTTACTATCAATGCATAAATGAATAAATATATATTTTTTTGTTAATTAATAGCCTTTTCTAGAGAGTGATAAAGAAAATATTTATTAGACTTTATTCTAGGTGAAAAGTCCAGTACATATCGAATTTACTTAGTGAAAGAGAGATAGAAAGAGAGAACTAATATCTTTAACTCTATACTATGTGACTTCTCTTAGAGGGTGCTAAAAAAAGAATTTATTTTTTTAAAAAAACCTCAACAATGAATGAAGATGCTTTTGGAAGCATAATAAGGATATGAACAACACAGAGAAACATAATTTAGCATAAATAAGGTTAGAACTCAAAAATCTTAAATCATAGTTTTATTTCTCAAAATAAACTCTATTTATGACATAATCTATTTATGACAGATCTTTATCTAGCTATGGTAGATCTCTATATTACTACTTATAAATCTTTAGTTCCTACTAGCTTGACTACATCAGTCTTCTTGAGTTAGAGAGAGCTTGCCCTTTAAGTTCTGATCTTCCTTCAAGTCAGGTGTTAAGTACTGCATATTAAAGACATCAAAAGTTTTTAGGTGGATAGGAAGCTAGAGTTTTTAAGCATTGTTATTGATCTTCTGCAACACTTCACAAGGACGTATCTTTATTTTCTTCAACTTGTTGTACATACAGACCAGGAACCTTTTATAGGTGAGTACTACTCATATAAAATGTCCTACCTCAAACACCTCTCTCCTAGAATGAGTATCAGTTAAGGCTTCATACTTGGCATTGTTGTCTATGATTGTTTTCTCAACCTGCTCATGACACCTTCAACTTGGATACTCAATCGTCTGATACGAGGAGTAGGTGTTAATTCAAGTACTCTAAAAAGGTTGTTTGTAGACAATCTCAAATGGACTAAGTTGGTTGGTATGATCTCAAGACGTGTTATAAGAGAATTTTACTTGCGGTAAGGCCATTCCCATTTTTAGCTTGTCTCTAACCAAACTTCACTGCAAGTTTTTGATTCTATGGTTAACCACCTCTATTTGTTCGTTTGTTTAAGGATAATAAATATTGCTAAAATTCAATTGGGTGCCTAGATTTCCCCATAAACTCTTTAAAAAGTTATATATATATATATATATATATAGTTATGATTAAAGTAACAGACTTAAGGATGTCATGCAAGCGAACCACCTCATTAAAGTAAATATGGACTATCCAGCTATAGTATTTTGACATGCTATGAAATGAGCCATCTTTTAGAACTTGTCTATGATAATAAAAATAAAATCCATGGCTTGTTGGGTAAAAGGTAAGCCTAATATAAAATCCATAATAACACCCAACCACGAAGCTTTAGGAACGAATAATGAGGTGTACAACCCAACATTCAATAAAGATCCCTTAATCCTCTAACAAAACATCACTTCTCTTCACAAAACTAAATACCTAGCCTGGTAGCTGGGCTAATAGTAATCTAATGACACTAGGGCCAATGTCTCGTCATCACATCTAAAGTGTCCCTCATGGTGTAACTCACATATGATATGTTCCCATGAGCAATTTGGAATACATAACTACAGAATGTGAAACAAATATCCATTCAAAAGCATAAAGTTGTCTTTCTTACCTCCATTCATCAACTTCACATAAATCTATCTGAATGTGGGGTCACTTGAGTAAAGTTCCCAAGATGTATCAAATCCCATCACTTGAGAATGCATAGAGCTGATTAGGATAACTCACCTATTAAGTGCATCAACCACTTTATTGAGGCTACTTGATTGGTGCCTCAATAAAAAGGTAAACTCCTGCTAAAATAACACCCACTTAGCATGTCGATGACTCAATTTTTATTGGCCATTAATGTACTTTAGAGCTTCATGATTTGTGTTGAGTATGAACTCCTTTTGTAGAAGGTAGTGGTGCCAATGCTTTAATGCTTTAACAATAGCATAGAAATTTATATCGCAAGTGGAATATTTTTTTTTTAATTTGACAATTTCTCTTTGAGAAAGGTAATAGGTTATCCATCCTGGCTAAAAACTCCTCAAATGCATATCCCAAATGCATAATAATTTACTTTAAACAACTTATCGAAGTTGAGGAGTGTTGGTACAAGAACTTCAATCATCTTCTACTTCACTAACCAAAAGTTGGCTTTTACTTCATCTGTCCACTAGAAATAACATTCCTTTAAGCACCATGTGATTAGTGTAATCAAGGAACTAAAGTTTTAGATGAATCTTCTATAGAAAGATGTAAGCCCATGAAAGCTCCGGCCACTCCACAATCACCAACACCTTGGATTGATCCAACCCGAACACCATTAATCGACATAAAGAAACCTATAAAAGCAACATTATTGTGAAAAACAAGATATCATCAAAATAAACCATAATAAATATGCCAATAAATGGCCTTAAAACCTGATGCATGAACCTCATGAAGATGTTAGGAGCAGTTGACAAGTTAAATGACATTACTAACCACTCATACACCTATGTCGCATTTTAAAAGTTATCTTCCATTTATCCCCCGACTTGGTTCCTAAATGATGGTAGCCATTCTAGAGATATATTTTGGAAAACATCCTAGAACCCACAAATTAATCCAACATGTCTTCTAGTCATGGAGTCAAGTACTTGTACTTCACTGTAATTTGGTTAATGACTTGGTTATCCATACATATACATCATAGACCATCCTTGTTTATGACCAAAAGGGCTAGAACTGCATATAAGATAATGCTCTGTAACACCCTAAGCCTTTTTCATGTAATTTTTTATTTTATATTAATCATAATCGTGAAAACTAAGGTATTTTTTTTTATAATGGACAGAGTCTCACCTATACAAAGTTTCTCCAAATCACACACCAGACACGAGATTTACTCTATGCATACACATCAAATATATAAAGGATTTTCCATTTACATTAAAGGATTTATCCAGTTTTAATAAAATCTCAATAGTCTCCCATGTATAGGGCCCCACCTAAAATATTGTCACGCAATTAATACCCATATAACACAATCACATCCCAAAATGCATTTGAATCCTACAATTAATGCTCATAGGCAGCCTCAAGCATACCACCCAAAATATATCATCAATCATAATTATTTACCATATTAATACGCAAAGAGTGTTTATATTATTTTATGAGGTATATGTATATGTATAATGAAAACAAAATGATTACTAAACCATCATTTTACTTGCTTACAATTTCAAAATATTAAACTTAGAATACACATTAGTTTAACTATATGTCATAAGATAAAAATTACAAAATTCTATCTAATATAAAAAGAACAATACAACAGTCCCAATTAGGAGATAATTATTGCAGTAGTAGTTACGAAGGACCTGAGATGCATAATAGTGTAGACAATGAATAAAAACATGTAAATATACCTTACACACATGTAATTTATTAAATCTTAGTACAACACAACTACAATGGCTCCATTTCATTCGAATTATTCCTTTTCAACTAAAAACTTTGCCATTAAGATTAGAAAATTCCCCTAACATAGTTTTGGCTATTATGGCCGACTCAACTTCACATCATTAGCCCTTGTCAACGTGACTAACTTAATCTACACCATTTGTCTCTGCTAGTTCGCCTAACTTTAGTCTAACACATTAGTCTCTATTAGTACGACCGACTTTAACATATAATAATTAGTCTCTGTCCAAACGACCAACTTTAACATATTAATAATTAGTCTTCATCCAAATGGTCAACTTTAATATATCAATAATTAGTCTATATCCAAACAACCAACTATCTTTTAACATATAATAATTAGTCTCAATCCAAATAGTTGATTGTCTTTTTAATATAATTTCTTTCTTCTGTAATTTATTTCGAAGCTCATTTCACATGTATAAAAAAAATTCTAACAATAACATATTTGTTTTTAAAAAGGTGAGGTGACGGACACCTTCCTAGCACTCTAGTAGTATGCGTTCCATCAACTGTTGATCCAACCTCGAATGTTCCTCCTAATTTTCAAGGAAATATCCCAAATTAGTAGCCATATCATTTCAAGTCATTGTTCATACTAACTCAAACACATCATTATTATTTTTTTCATGCCATTAATTTGTATCTTAAAGATAATTTCACATTTTCCCATATTCCCAACTTGCATTTATCATATAATTTCTGTAACGACCCGGCTTTTCAAGACCAAAATCGATGAATATTTTTTTTTATACTTCTTGCAATGACATTTTGTGAATTAGTAATTATTATTCCTTCCTTATCATGGCATCATAGGGATATAGTTCTCATAAAATAACATTCTCATACAACAGATACCCAATACACATGTCTATAATATTATATTTTCATATTCATACATTTACATTACGTCATATTGGCATACCCATGTGTTTGCATTCCTGTTCCAATCTTGTTATCAACACGAGTTTATGATCGACAATCTTACACAACTAGTATTTTCTTTCATACGATCCTCATGTGATTTCACAACATATCATCCTCATAAAAGGAAATATCACATAAATGTATTCATAGCATCGTGTCTACATGTTCCCACATCTCCATCCGTGCTCCATTACAATTTCCATTACAAGTCCTTACAAAAGTGTTGAATGACAAATATTCAACATAACAGTTAAGTCATACTATTACATAGCACCTTTCAAAATATGTGAACCTGTGGAACAGGCTTTCCTCTTTCCTATGCACCTTGATTGTGTGATATCCCTGTTACAAAACAACATGGATACAAGAATTGTGCATAATCTAACATAATAATAAACATCCAGAAGTACATTGTCGTTGCTTTTCGTTATTAACTTAGAACGAGAAGATTCCTTCTTATACTTTTTATATACATTGTACATCTCTTATTATTTCGTTAACTATACTTTTCTCACTCACATACCCCAACCGCTCCACGTGGTTGTGGGGCCGAAGTTTAACATCGATCGGGGTTAAGTACTTTGTCTTAATCCGGTCATCGACCTTGGATACTTATAGCCGTAGCTAATTGCAACATTTAATTTCGACCTTCCGTCTCGAATGATATTAACAAAAACTAATCACAAAATTAACCCTCGTCATTCCTATAGATACCATTAACCATATTTTTTTTTATAATCAATTCAGCCATCCACCACGGATTCCGTTAGCCAAAGCAAATCATCAAACGCAGCCCAGTCATCCATCATGGATGCCATTAGCCAAAGCTAATCATCAATCATCAATCACAACCCGATCATCCATCTCGAATGCCATTAGTCAAAATTGATCAACAACCACAACCTGGTCATTCATCTTGAATGCTAGTAGCCGAAATTGATCAACAACCACAACCCAATCATCCATCTCGGATGCCATTAGCCGAAGCTAATCATCATTTATCCCGCCCATCCATTCGGATGCCGTTAGCCGAAGCTAATCATCATTTATCCCGCCCATCCATTCGGATGCCGTTAGCCGAAGCTAATCAAACATTTGTCCCGGTCATCCATTCGGATGCCATTAGCTAAAGCTAATCATCATTTATCCCGGTCATCCACTTAGGATGTCATTAGCCGAAGCTAATCAATTAATTGTCCCAATCATCCATCTCGGATGCCATTAGTCGAAGTTAATCAATATTTATCTCGGTCATCCACTAAGGATGCCATTAGCCGAAGCTAATCAATCATCTGTCCCGGTCATCCATTCGGATGTCATTAGCTGAAGCTAATAAAACATTAATCCCGGTCATCCATTCGAATGCCATTAGCTGAAGCTAATTATCATTTATCCCGATCATCCACTTAGGATGCCATTAGGAGAAGCTAATCAATCAATTGTCCCAGTCATCCATTCGAATGCCATTAGTCGAAGCTAATCAAACATTTATCCTGGACATCCATTCGAATGCCATTAGCCGAAGCTAATCAATAACCAATCAAACGTTCCAGAGGTGGTTTATGAGATCACTATAACATGGAAATATCCTTTGAATTGCTCATTCAAACGATTCATAACAATTTGACATTCACTGTAACATAATAGTAGACCCTTCATGATACTCGTATAGACGTCCTGTAATAGTTTAACATTCAGTAAACACGATAACAGATCCTTTTTAATACACAAACAAACATTCCATAACAGTTTGACATTTAGTATAACACAACAATACACCCTTTGTATTACTCATCTAACCATTCATAAAAGTTAACGATCAATATAATACAACACTAAATCCCTCGTAATACTCATGCAACCATTCATGATAATTAACACTCAGTATAATACAACGATAGATCCTACCATTCGTCATAATTACATTCAATAAAATACATCAGTAGATCCTTCGTAATACTCATACAACCATTCGTCATAATTACATTCAATAAAATACATCAGTAGATCCTTCGTAATACTCATACAACCATTCGTCAGCAACCCAAATTTATAATAGCTCAATCCACATCTCATAGTCCATTTAATATTCATCGCAACGCAATAATATATCCACCTCAAACAGGTCATTTCAGAACATTAACATTTTCATCATCGTCTCAACATTCATCAAGAACTCGATCAACATTTCATAGTCATTTTGACAATCCTCAAGAATTCAATCGAACACTTCATTGTTGTTTCATCATTCATCAAGGATTCAATAATATATCATCATAAGTAAATCATTTCAAAACATAAACATCATACGAGAAGAAGGTGGAAAACACCTACCTGATCCACCTGCGGTTTATCCTTGTCCTGACGATGGTCTAATCCCGACCACATCACCTCACGTTTTTGACAACTTTAGAGCAAGTTTTGGTGACATGATTCTTTCCTCAATCTCAATTTTTCCTTCTCTTCCATCTCTGCTATACAGCGGGTCTGTCACACTCCCTCTCTTATCATGGTTTCAGTCATCAACATAACTCCCTAGCTTTCTTCTTCGTTAAACACTCAAGGCAGGGGACATGTAGCTGGTGTAGGTAGGTCTTCTCCTTGGAGAGGGTGGCTATTGTTGTAGTCACAGCTGCTGGCCAATTATGGGGAAGGGGCCTGAACTCCTTCTCCTTCCATGGCTTCGGCCACTTCTGTCTTTCCATTGGTCACCCTTCTTCTCCAGCATTCAAAGATGGTGCATGCAGCTGGGTATGCAGCTGTTGCAGGTAGATTTTCGGGGAAAGGAAGAAGGTAAGAGCATGCAGCCCTTTCCATTGTGCCCCTTTCTCTCTCCTTGTTGCATTTATACCCCTCTTAAATGCAAATGGGTGTTTGGACGTTGGACCAAGGTTGTCTTTATCCCCCTTTTGGGCTATCCATAGACGAGTTTCTATTCCAATTCTCCCTTAGAATAGGCTGGTCCAACAATAATTTTTTATTAGGTTTGACAGTGTCGCTGCCGATTTAGAAATCAGCAGCCACAAACTGCGTCGCTGCCAATTCTAAAATCGGCAGCGAGAACTGCGCCACTGCTGATTCAGAAATCAATAGCCAAACTATGTCACTGGCGATGCTGAAATCGGCAGCCAAGTATTGTGCCGTTGCCAATCCAGAAATCGGTAGCCAAAAGCTTTGTTGCAGCTGATTCAGAAATCGGCAGCCCCAAACTGTGTCGCTGCCGATTCTGAAATCGGTAGCCAAAAGCTTTGCTGCTACCGATTCTGAAATCGGCACCCAAGTACTGTGCCACTGCCAATTCAGAAATCGGTAGCAAAAACTGTGCCACTGCCGATCCAGAAATCGATAGCAAAACTGTGTCACTGCCAATTCAAAAATCAGCAGAAAAAATACATCGTTGCTAATTCAGAAATCGGCAGCCAAAAGCTTTACTGCTGCCGATTTTGAAATCGGTAGCCAAGTTCTATGCCGCTGCCGATCCAGAAATCGATAGCCAACAACTATGCCGCTGCCGATGCTGAAATCGGCAGCCAAGTACTGTGCCACTGCCAATCCAGAAATCGACAGCCCCAAACTTTGCCGCTGCCGATTATGAAATCGGGAACAAAACTGTGTTGCTGCCAATTTAGAAATCGACAGCCAAAAGCTTTGCTGCAGCCGATTCTGAAATGGGCAGCCAAGTACTGTGCCACTGCCGATCTAGAAATCGGCAACAAAAACTGTGATGTTGCCGATCCAAAAATCAGCAGCCTCAAACTATGTCGTTGTTGTTTAGAAATCGGCAGCCAAAAGCTTTGCTGCTACTGATTCTAAAATTGGCAGCCAAGTACTGTGTCGTTGCCGAGAAATTGGCATAAAAAACTATGTCACTGTAGATCTAGAAATCAACAGCGACGGTGGAGTCGTTTTAGCTTAGCTCTTTTTTTTTTTTGGGTGTTTACAATTTCATATTTTTTATTACCATTATGCATCCAACATATATTTTCTTATTTTTCCAATTTACTAACTTGTCAACCAAAACTCAATATACACAACCATTTAATTTACAAGTTCACAATCCATCTTTAAACATAACAACATCATTTAAACACTAAAACTCATACAATTGCATTAATTTCCATACTTCTCATTCCCTATATTTATCAAACATAAACCAATACCCAAATTATTTCACATGAACTAAAATCAAGCATAACACACAACCATCATCATATCAATCGGTTTAAACATAAAAACGTCATTTAAACACCAAAACTCGTACAATTTCATCAATTTCCATACTTTTATTTTTCCACATTTCCAATCATAATCCAACATCCAAGCATTTTATCTCATATGAATCATAACCATGATTAAAACACAGTTTCATCATTATAGCAATCAAGTTCAAGCATAATATCATCATTTAAAATACAACACCTATACAACTTAGTAAACTTTCCCACAATTTAACCCTTATAACCAACATCCTTGATGGGTAAGCATAGAATAGAAAGAAGATGGTAATAGCGTATTCAATTTGCTTCCAAGGCATAACATCTTGAGGGTCCCGAGTTCTTGAAAGATTAACCAATTTATTTCACATTATAATATTCCAAACCAATCTCAACATTCCTCCAACATCATTTAAAACATTTAAATAAATAGATTTAGTCCAATTTCTGTATCTTCATCATTTCCACATATAACAACAATAAATAAATTTTCTTGCAATCCACATCAAATCATTCAAAATAAATTTAAAACACTCCTAACATCATTAAAATACCAAAACCAACACAATTTAATCAAATTTCTAAGTTTACCCTAAATATCAAATTATTGCCAACCACTTTAATATTTAAAATTCTATAATTTATATTTAATTTATTTAGTTTACTCCTAAAAAATGTCATATAAAACATTATTAACCAATAATAAAATAATTTCACATTATCATGCACAATTTCACATAAACCATAATTTTCCAATTTAGGGATTCTCAATCCCCCAAACAAAAACAATGAGATTAGTGTATTTAATTGTAAAAGAACACATTAACAATACTAATTAACTCAACTTGATAAGCCTATTGCAATCATTTTCAAGAATGTCCCTTGCTCCCTTCCAATTTTGTAACTTTCTCTTTCTAATTTCTAATTTTCAATCTCTCTCAAAGTATTTTGATGGTTTGATTTGGTTTTAGGTGGGAATTATCTAGTTCACACTCTCCCTACCATTTAATTTGAGAGAAATGATGGAGAAATAAAAGAAGGAGAAGAAATTTCAAGCCTTAATGTTCTTTCTAAGCCATCAACCTTCTTATAAAGTGGAGAGAAGGGTTTTTCTTATATTTACAATAATATCACTCATTCTATGTCCCATATGTTATTTCTGTCCAATCTTCAATTATCGATATTTTTCACATATTTTTTTAGTAAGAAATTTTAACTAACTATTTAGGATTTTCACCCTAGCCATAAAATGTTTTCTCTTATTTTAATATTTTTCGTTTGAGAATTACACTATTTAACACAAGATTTACATGCTCTCTTGAATTTACCCTTTCTCCATAATTCAACCAGCTGTTGTAATTCTTTGACTTTCTTAGGGTTGAGTCTATATGCTGGCATGTTTGGTAGGCTATATCCTAAAATTAAGTCAATACGGTGATGGATATCTTAAATAGGAGGTAATCCTTTATGTAGCTACTCTGGTATCAAATCTGTAAAATTTGCCAATACACCCCGCACTTGTTCAAGACTATCACCGGTATTTTCCTAAATAACATTACTAATAGGCATTAAATCATACATCTTTTGCGCAACCTTTATCTCATTCATTAATTATGACAATGACAAGCCTTTTCCTTTTTTTTAGTTTTCTTTACCATTTCTTTCTTCATAGGTGCCAATAATATACGTTTTTCTTTTATTTTAAAGGTGTAGGTATTATTCCTCCTGTCATGCATAACACCCTTATCAACTTTCATGGTCTACCCAATAAAATATGGCACATATCTATTGACATCATATCATACCAAGCACTATTAAAGTATTTATGCCCCATGGAAAATGAAAAAAAGGCATGGTTTATCAATAATTACCTCAATGTCTTTATTTAGTTAAGTTAGTTTATAAGGCTTAAAGTGGCTTTCGATTTTTAGTTGGAGTTGCTTCTTCATTGTCTTATACCTACTACTATCTATTATTAGGTTACATACCTTATCTTTTATAATGCACATTGAGTGAAAGATATCAGTGCATCGTTAATCTTTACATGAATCACCATTGAGAGTCAATATACTCTTTCGAATGACTAGTTGAGCACAACCATCTTCATACATGATCTTCTCATTGCTATTCAAGTTATCATAAATAAGATTAATCATAACATCTGCATGTTTCTCTATCAATATATTCTTTCTCAAATGACTCTTAGGTTTGCTACACTTGTTAGTTTGGTGCCCTAATTCATTATATCTATAACACTTGTTAGCTTGTTATCTATGGATTTTGTTGAGTCAGTCTGGATTGGGTGGTCATCGCCATTTGATTATTATTACGCTCTTCTATGTTGTTTTGTTCTTTTTGGAAGTTTATGCTAATAATCCTAGTAGCTTGTTGCTTCTCTACCCTCAAAGCCTTTTAATATGTCTTTGAAACTATCTATAAAGATGTAGGCACAACATATCCTAGATGGACTATTGTAACTCATTTAGATACCTCATCATCAACTACTTTTCTGTTTCTGCCAAGTCATTCTTAGCCATTAACTGGTAAAATTCATCATTGTAATTATTGACTAATTTTTAGCATTCTTGAGTTAGATTACAATTTCATAAAGATTTGATCTTAATACTTTATTAGTCTAACCTTAAAAGGTTTCTACAAAAGAGTATTTGTATTAGAAAGAATCCTAAGTCTAATATGATATACCTAATGGATATGGATAAACCTAATAAATAATAATAATCCAATGAATCCAAATTTAAATAAAAGCTCTAATATCTCTAAAAGGCCTAATAGTAACTAAAATAAATAAAATAATAGCCCAACTTATTTAAATAAGACTAAAGTCATTTTTATAATTTGTTAGTGGAATCAAAGCCTAACTTCAAACACATGGTTATCTCTCGTCTTAATGAGTTATAAGGCATGCCATATATCACTATAAAGATATGAATATATACTTACTGATGCAACTAGAATCACATTAAAATGTCTTATTCTGTTATGACCAAAATAATATCGAAAAGTTAAACTTGCATATCTGAATCTTCTTATTCTAATCTTTTTGTAATGTTTGAATGCTCACCATAAGCTCTTATTGAACATGAATTAAATTAATGAAGGCTTGTTCTTTATTATTTAATATCTTCTTGAAGTTCACCTTATCTCATGTGTCTTAAAAAAGTCCATTGAAAGTCTATTTAAACCTCTTAGCCTTAAGTCTTGTTATGGACCAACTTCAACCTTTAATAGATATCTTGGTATTGTTTGGATCACATCATTCTCTTTTTGCTTGAAAGGATTCATCCTTAAATCATCACCTACATAAAATAAAGAGAGATTAGAAACATTGAATAAATAACTAACAACATACTCACCTAGTAGATCCATTTTGTAAGCATTGTCATTAATCCTCTCCATGATATGAAAATGACCATATTCTTGAGGCATCAATTTTGATCTCCTTTGTTCAAGAAACCTTTCTTTCCTCATATGGACTCAAACCCAATCTCCCAGTTCAACCCTTACTAATGTGTGTCCTCTATTAATCTTGAATGCATATTGCTTATTCTTTTTCTATATCTATTGTCGTATCTTTGCATGTAAGTCTTTCATCATCCGTGCTTTTTTATTACTATTAAGACTTACCCTTTCATCAATAAGTAAAGAAATCAAGTCTAATGATGTTAAAAGATTAAAACCATAAACAGTCTGAAATGGTGAATAATCAAGAGTAGAATGCACACTATGATTATATGAAAATTCAGTAAATAACAATCAATTTTCTTATTTTTTAAGATTTTTTTAAATGATAGATCTTAATAATTGAGTTAAATTCTTTTTTACTGCTTCAGTTTGATCATTTGTTTATGAATCACAAGTAGTAGAAAATAAAATTTTAGTTCCTAACTTATCCCAAGAAAACCTTCCAAAAGCAGCTAAAAAACTTAACATCTTAATAAGAAATAATGCTCCTTGGAATACCATGTAATTGAACTACCTCCCTAAAGAATAGATCCATTATATTAGTTGCATCATTAATTTTATGGCAAGGTATGAAATGTGTCATCTTAAAAAATATATCTACAACAATAAATATGGAGCCTTTTCTTTTCTTTAACCTAAGTAAACAAAAATAAAGTCCATAGAAATATCAACTCAATGTTCCTTAGGAACAAGTAAAGGTGTATATAACTCATAGGGCATCACTTTAGACTTAGCTCATTTACATATTATGCACCTATCACAAATTATTTGCACATCTCTTTTCATGTTAATCCAATATAAATGTTCATGTGAAACTTCTAAAATCTTTGTAATCCCAAAGTGTCTCATTAATCTACCACCATGAGCTTCTCGTATAATTAGACACGTATAATCTTTTTATCTTTAAATAAAAACCCATCATGCCTAAAAAATCCATTAGTTGTCGCATGTTCACATTGGAAATAAGTTTCGCTGAAATCAATATCATCAAGATATAATTCTTTCACATAATCATATCCTAAAAGTTTGGTATTCAAAGTATTAAGAAGAACATGTTTTCACGATAATGCATCTCAAACTATATTTTTTTTACTTTGCTTGTATTTGATGACATGTCTACGATTCAACTTATCTTTACTTTTCAAGTGTCTCAAAGATTGGTGATCAGTATGAATCACAAACTCTTTAGGCTAAAGGTAATGTTACCAAGTCTCCAAAGTCCTCACTAATGCATATACCTCTTTATCATATGTTGGATAGTTTAGAGTTGCATCATTAAGCTTTTCATTGAAATAGGTTATGGGTGTTTTATTCTGCATTAAAACAGTTGCAATACCTATACCTGAAGTATCACATTCAATCTCAAAAGTTTTTATAAAGTTAGGCAAAGCAATAATGGGGTTAAAATAAGCTTTTCTTTTAACAAATTAAAAGCTTTCTCTTGTTTAATTTCTCATTTAAAACTTATTGTCTTCTTTACAATTTTAGTTAATGGAGAAACTATTGTACTAAAATCTTTTACAAATCTTCTAGAGAAACTAGCCAATCCATGAAAACTTACCTCACTTACCGTCTTAGGTGAAGGCCACTCTTTTATAGCCTTAACTTTAGCCTCATTCATCTCAATACCTTTTGTACTAACACATATCCATGAAAATTAGTTTTTTTTATGCAAAAGTCACACTTCTATAGATTAGCATACGAACTTTTCTTTCTAAGCATATCAAGTACCTGTCTTAAATGATCTACATGCATATATAATCCTTCATTGTAAATCAATATATCATCAAAATAAATAACTACAAACCTACCAATGAATGCACACAATATATGGTTCATCAATCTCATAAAAGTACTAGGCGCATTAGTAAGTCTAAAAAGCATGACTAACCACTCATACAAACCATATTTAGTTTTAAAAGTGGTTTTCCATTCATCACCTTCTTTCATTCCTTTTAGGTGTAGGCCATTATTTTATAGTCTTAACTTTAACCTCATCCATCTCAATACCTTTTGCACTAACAACATATCCATGAAAAATAGTCTTTTCCATGCAAAAGTCACACTTCTTTAGATTAGCATACAAACTTTCCTTTTTAAGCATATCAAGTACTTGTCTTAAATGATCCACATGCTTATATAATCCTTCATTATAGATCAATATATCATCAAAATAAATAACTACAAACCTACCAATGAATGCACACAACATATGGTTCATCAATCTTATAAAAATACTAGACGTATTAGTAAGTCTAAAAAGCATGACTAACCATTCATAGAAATCATATTTAGTTTTAAAAGTAGTTTTCCATTCATCACCTTCTTTCATTCTAATTTTAGGTGTAGGCCACTCTTTTATAATCTTAACCTTAACCTCATCCATCTCAATACGTTTTGCACTAATAACATATCTAAGAAAAACAATCTTCTCCATGCAAAAGTCACACTTCTTTAGATTAGCTTATAAACTCTCCTACACACTTTCTTTTCTCACCCTTTCTTTCTTCTCTCCACACTTGGCCTTCCCCCCCCCCCTTTTTTTTTAGGTGAAGCCTTGAACTTTGTCTTTAATGGCCAAAACTTTACCTTTTGGTGTTTCACACTCACGACTCACCTTATTTTCACTCAGCCTCATATCCTCACCATTATCTTCTAACAAGGCCTATTTGGTTTCTTCTGTTTTTTTCAGCTTCAAGTGATCTTCATACACTTGTCTAGGTGATAATAGTGCAATCATGTATGTTTTCCCATCCTTTTCCAATGTATACCAATTTTTAAAACCATCATACTTGGCTAGCCTGTCAAATTGTCAAGGTCTCCTCAATAATAGAGGTGCAACATGCATAGGAACAACATCACATAAAACCTTATCCTTATATCTCCTTATTGAAAATGAGATTAAAACCTGTTTAGTCATCCTAACTTCTCCACATTCATTCAACCATTGAAGCTTATATGGTGTAGCATGCTTAGTAGTAGTCAAGTTCAACTTTCTAACCAAAGTTATGCTAGCAACATTAGTACAAATATCATTATCAATAATCATATTACATACCTTATTTCTTTCTATGACATCTATTATGAAATATATTCTCATTTTATTGCTCATCTTCTTCACTAACCTGAACATTTAAACATCTTCTTACAACCAAGGATTCACCATTAATAACATATTCAACATTACTAGCATCACTAGTGTTGACATGCTTTCATATTGCTCATCTTCAAGTGTTGACATGCTTTCATATTCAGATTCATCACTAGCTGACTCTACTTCTCCATCATCTATTAAAATCACAATCCTTTTATTTAGACATTCTAATGTATAATGCTCAAGTTCTTGACACCTAAAACACTTAATCTATTGCTTATGCATTAACTGAACATTATTTCTTCCTTTTTCCTCTATAGCTGCCCTTGTTTTTTAACATATAAGGGTTCATCAACTTTAGGTATTGCTATTGGCTTTGTTGTGCATTTCTCTCTTTCCTGAAATTCAACTTCAAACCCTCATAACCCAAATAACCACCTAGTCGCGCACTACCTTTTCTTTTCAATTGTTTTTCCACCTTTATAGCCATATGCATTATATCTTCCATTTCTAAATAACGTTGTAATTTAACCACATTAGAAATATCTCTATTTAAATCATTTAAAAATTAGCAATTGTGGCTTTCCTATCTTCAGAAACATTAACTTTAATCATAGATGCTTCCATCTTCTTAAAATACTCATAAACACTTTTAGAAACATTAGATATAAATCATCATGATCATCAATATTCCTCCCATTTGGCTGAAATCTACCACCTAACTCTCTCTTTGGTCATGTCTCATATAAGAGATTTTGGTGTGTACGGGACTTCCATCCAAGTTTAACTACATCATCATCCTTATCATCATTGGAGTTTTCAGCTACACTTTCAGCTAGAGGAGAAAGTACTCGTCTAGTAGATATTTTAATTATTTTATAACTTCTTGAAGTCCACCTAAGCCCATGTGTCTCAAAGAAGTCTATTGAAAGCTTCTTTGTACCTTTTAGCTCTAAGTTTTGTCACTAGACCAACTATAATGTTTAATGGATCTTTTAGTGTTGCTTGGATCACATCACATAGTTATAATGCTAAGGCTATGAATGCATTCTTTTGTGCTCTTAATTAAGTGAAGATTACTAGGGTTAAGAGTTTTAAAATAAGTTTTGAATTTTGAAAGATTTTTTAAGTTACCCGTAAGGGAACAAGTCAAGTGAAAGAGTTTAGATTAGTAAGCCTTACTAGAGCACACAAACTCTTTAAAATGGATCTTAATGAAAATATTTATGAAATGCATACTAGGTTCATCACTTTTGTTTGTGAACTTGTTAGCCTAAGAAAAAAATATCACCAATGAATAAATAATTGGTAAAATTTTAAGATCTTTACCTAGAGCTTGAGAACTTATACGATCCAAGAAGAGTTTGAACAAGAAAATTCAAATTCTAATGTAATTGTGTCAACTATCTACTTTTATTCTATCGAGCATAACTCTTAATCTGACCGTTGGACCGGACTAAAATTTTACCAGAATTTTTCAGACATATTGTCACAACTATATAGAAGGGCAAAAATCTTAAGACGCTTAATTTTAATGAGTTCATTGGATCCTTAATAACTCATAAAGGAAAGATTAAGGAGCTTGAGGTGAAAGATAGTGGTATTAAAATAAATCCTTAGCTCTAAGATTGGAGAATGACAATGAGAACAAGGATGAATATAATGGTGAAGAAGAAGATGAAGAGATAGCCATGATGGCTAGAAAATCCACCAGATTTTATAGGTATAAGAAGTATGGTGGAAATTAGAGAAATTTTAGAAGAGAAAAATATGACGAGGGATAATCAAGCAATATGGATGCTATCATATACTATGAATGCAAGAAATTAGGTCATGTGAAGCAAGATTGCCTAAATGTCAAAAAAAGACCAAAGTTCAATAAAAAAAAAAGAAGAAGAAGCATTGAAGGCTTCTACTTGGGATGACGAGGATGATAGCGCAACCTCTTCAAAAGATGATGATGATGATTTAGGATTGGAGGAATTAGCTAAATTATAAATGATGACTAATATTGACACCACCAAAGAAGAGAT
>Ga0307511_10002523_pt1 | contig 19108 bp, 20 predicted proteins | sample 13_EM_MG_FD_200266 | JGI IMG/M metagenome (GOLD analysis project Ga0307511, IMG submission 200266) | Populus trichocarpa ectomycorrhiza microbial communities from riparian zone in the Pacific Northwest, United States - 13_EM | ecosystem: Host-associated > Plants > Roots > Unclassified | place... | reverse complement strand
GCGGTGGGCATCGTGGCGATGCCCACCGCAGCGCACGCCGTTCGAACCAGAGCGCGTCAGCCCAGCTTGATATCGTCGTACAGGGTGTAGGTCGGGTCACCCGGGTAGTTGTCGTCATGGCTTGTCAGGGTCACCGTGTAGCTGTGCCCAGCGGTGACCGCGGCGGTGATCTGTTTCCAGCCCGCACCGTTGGTGCAGGTCTTGGCCAGTGGCGTGGTCGTCGCGCCGGAGGTGGTGTCCTTCACGGTGACGGTCGCCCAGTCATAGGTGACCGTGTCCGGGCAGGTCACGGTGTACCAGAACGACAGTTGCGTCACTCTACTCGGGACAGTGAACGTCTGCGCGATCGAGGAGTCGCCCGAGGGTGAGGTCGAGCCGACCTGTGCGGCGTAGGTGCCGCCGTGCGCGGCGGAGTTGACCACGGCAGTGGATCCCGCCGAGGTCCACCCGGTCAGCGCGCCGGTCTCGAAGTCGCCGTTGGCGATCCCACCGCCGCTGCTGCCACCGGTCACGGTCAGCGAGTAGCTGGCGGTGTGGGTCACCGCGCCCTCGGTCCCGGTGACCGTGATCGGATACGTGCCGCTCGGAGTTGACGTGGTGGTCGCGATCGTCAGGGTGGAACCGTTGCCCGCAGTCACCGACGCCGGCGCGAACGAGGCACTCGCGCCCGAGGGTAGACCGGCCGCCGACAGGGACACGCTGCCCGCGGCGCCCGCCGTCACCGCCGTGCTGATGGAGGCGGTGGTCGAGGAACCGGCGGCGACCGACCCGGCGGTCGGGCTGGCCGAGAGCGTGAAGTCGTTGCTCGTCGTGCCCCCGCAGCCCGGCAGGGTGAGGGAGACGTTGTGGGTCTTCCACACCCGCGCGCCGGTGGTGGCCAGGTATTCGTGGGTGTACCAGAGCGTGCACCCGTCGGTCGGATCGACGCTCATCGAGGAGTAGTCGCCCCAGCGGGAGTAGGTCGTCTGCGACCCGGTGCCCGCCACAATCGTCGACTCGGCCTGGGTCATCTGTCCCGGGGTGTCCCCGGCCAGCCGGCCGGTGAGCCGGATCTGCGGGTTGATCGAGGAGCTGGACGCGGTGTAGCCCAAGGCCATGTTGCCGGCCTTGTCCATCGCCTGTCCTGGTCGAGAACTCGGTCGCTAGCCTTGACCTGCTGTCTGTGGTGTTCGTTGATCGGTGGTCCGTGACCGTTCGGCTGTTGTACGGGATCTTGGTCCAGACATTGTCCTGGCTGACGCTGCTGGCCCGGGACTCAGCCTCCAAGGACGCGGAGATACTCGTACTGCGCCACGAGGTCGCCATTCTGCGCCGCACCAACCCACGCCCACGACTGGACTGGGCCGGCCGGGCGCTGCTCGCGGCCCTATCCCGGCTCCTGCCGAAATCCCTGCGGGCCTGCCGCATCGTCACGCCCGCAACAGTGCTGCGGTGGCACCGCTGGCTCGTGGCCGGGAAGTGGCGTCAGCCGAAACCGCCGGGCCGTCCGCCCATCAGCGACGAGATCACCGCGCTGATCGTGCGCCTGGCAACGGAGAACCGAACCTGGGGCGTGGTCCGCATCCAGGGCGAGCTGCGTCGGCTCGGGCACCGCATCGCCGCCTCCACCATCCGCCGGATCCTGCGCTGCCGCCGAATACCGCCGCCGGCCAGCCGCTGCGACACGTGGCGCGCATTCCTGCGCGCCCAAGCCGACAGTCTTCTCGCGACCGACTTCTTCCACGTCGACACCGTCACACTCAAGCGCCTGTACGCGGCATTCGTGATCGAGCACCCGCACCCGCCGCGTCCACCTGCTCGGCGTCACCGACCACCCGACCGGAGCCTGGGTAGCCCAACTGGCCCGTAACCTCGCCGCGGATCTTGGAGACGCTGGCCACCGTTTCACCCACATGATCCGCGACCGGGACGCCAAATTCACTGCGGCCTTCGACGTGGCGTTCGCCTCGATCGGCATCCACGTGGCGCTCACCGCACCGCAAGCACGGCGGATGAACGCGTTCGCCGAACGGTGGATCTGCTCGCTCCGACGAGAATGCACCGACCGGCTGCTCATCACCGGCCGTGGCCACCTGCACCATGTGCTGGACGCGTACGTCGAGCACTACAACGGCGGCCCCAGCCACCAAGGCCACGGCGTTGGATTACGAGCACCCGATGACGACCCGAACGTGATCCCATTGCCCACCCCAGTGACCGGATCAAGCGCACACAACGCCTTGCAGGACTACTCAACGACTATCAACCAGCCGTCTAAAACCCAGCTCACAGCCGGCGACAGCATTTTCGACCAGGACAGGGCGCAGCCGCCGTCTGGCCCGGTTCCTGCACCGCTGTCTGTGAGGTCAGCTCGATCGGCAGGAAGGAAGCCGGAGAACTTGCAGCTTCGACGTGTTCGGTTCGGTGCCGCGCTGGAACCCTCGGCGGCGTGGACATGCCCGATCGCTGATCTGGCCAACGCGGACCCGACAGACCGCAGCGCCCGTGGGCGACGCGTCCTTCTTCGTCGATCAACGTCCGGTCGAAGCGTCGTGGACGAGGCGGCCGGCGAACCAGGTCTGTCGCACCTGGGTGGCGTGAATCTCGTCCTGGGGAGTGTCGAAGAGATTGCGGTCCAGGACGATGAAGTCAGCTGACATGCCGGTGGACAGTCGCCCGGTCTCACCAGCCAGACCCATGGCCTGCGCGGCGTTGACGGTGTGGGCCGCGATGGCAGTCGTCAGGTCGAGGGCCTGATCAGGGGCGAGGGCGCCCGGGAAGGCCGGGTCCGGGTTGCGGCGGGTGACCGCGGTCTCGATGCTCAGCCACGGATTGGGCTCGGGCATGGCGACGGGCCAGTCCGAGCCGGCGGCGACCAGGGCGCCGGTGTCGTGCAGTTCCCGCAGCGGCCAGATGCGTCGCATGTAGTGGTCCTGGACCTGCTGGGCGATGATGTCGTTCATCGGGTTGGGGAACCACAGCACCGGTGAGGCATCGGCGACCACGCCCAACTCGGCGAAGCGGGCGACGTCATCGGGGTGGACGAACTCGGGGTGCGCGACGTGGAAGACCGGGCCGTCGCCGTGGCGTTTCCGCATGAGCTGGACGGCGTCGAGGACCTGGCGGACCGTTCCGTCGGCGGTGGCGTGCAGCTTGGCGTGCAGCCCGCGGGAGAGTGCATCCTCCAACAACCGGTGGAGATCCTCGTCGGTAAACAGGCCGTCGCCGTGGAACGCGCACTGATGGCCGGGCGGCGTACCGCCGGGGGCGAAAGGGTCCGGCTTGTACGGGTCGAGGAACTTCGACGTCCGGGTCATCGGCACACCGTCGAGAATCGCCTTGACGAAGTCCGGACGCACGTGCGCCGAACGGCGCGTCGGAGCCGTGTCGAACAGCTCGACGCCCACCGGGCCCGATTCGATGAACTCCCTGGCCGGCATGGAACCCACGATCCAGGCGTTGAGCTCGCCGGCCCGGTCGAGTTCGGTGAACACATCCAGCCACGCGCCCATCGTGGCCGCGTCCTGCGTCGCGGTGACACCGACGGAATTGAAGATCGACACGGCGGTGCGGGCCGATCGCCGGTCCCGCTCACGTAGATCGCCGAGGCTGCGGCGGGCGGCCAGCTCCGCCTCTGTGGAGGGCTGTCCCAGCAACAGGCCGACTGGATCTCCCTGCGCGTCGCGCACGTAGCTACCGCCGGACGGATCCGGCGTGGAGGCGTCGATCCCGAGGATCTGAAGGGCGCGGGAGTTGACCCAGCGGTTGTGCAACGAGTCGTCGCGCAGCATCACCGGACGGCCGGCACTGGCGTCGTCCAGAGCCGCGAGCATCTCAGGGTTGCCCATGGCGTGGAAGACCGGGCTGATGACCACACCGCCGACGACCCACTCGTCCGGGCCGAGCCCGCCGGCCCAGTCCCGTACCGCGTCGAGAATGTCCGGCACACCGAACATCGGCGACAACGGCAGTTCCCACGCTGCCGCTTGGCCGCCGAACCCGACATGGGAGTGCACGTCGACCACGCCCGGCATGACCATGCCGCCCGCGGCCTCGACCACTCGGGTCCGTGGGCCGGCCAGATCCTCGACATCGGTGGCGCTGCCCACCGCGGCGATCTTGCCGTCCCGAACCGCGACGGCATCCGCCCAAGGCATGGCAGGGTCGAGGGTGTACACCAGTCCACCACGAACGATCACATCGGCGTGCTGGTTTTTTCGTGCAGACATGGCGCTGGCTTTCCGGGCGCACACGCGGGTGGCCCTGTTCGTGCGGCGAGGTGGGACCACCGTCTCCACTTCGGACCGAGTCGTCCAGGCGAGATGGTCAAACAGTCCGGCTGTCACTGTGCGAACGGCCGGCTGCGCCGCTTGTCCGCTGCGGTTCGGTCACGGCTGTGGTATCGGTGCGCCGACGCATGTGGTCGTCGATGACGCTGAATGGCCGGACCATTCTGCGGGAGACGTCGAATCACGGCTGCGGCAGATGACGGGTCTCGTGGACGTCGGCCTCGTCCTCCAGCGTGCCGCGACCGAGGGATCCGTCGGCGAACGGTGGACGGTCCTTGACGGAGCGGCAATCGCGCGACTGCAACAGGCCACCGAAGAAGACCCTGGAGTGCCACGGTTTGACGAGCCGGGGGAACGAGAGCCGGTCAGTTGTAGATCGGTCGGCCCCGAAACTCATCAGGCAGATCCGCCACACTCAGCACGCGGGCGGGCACGGACTGGCGAGCTCGCTGCTCGGCGAGAGCGACGAGGTTGTCGCCGACATCCAGGTAGGCGCCGGACAGCACGTCGTAGTGCCCGGCGGCCAACTCGCCGATCACCGAGGCGGCGGCCTCCGCCGAATCCAGGAACTTGTCGGCGGAAACCAGTCCAGCCTTGATCTTCGTCGCGTTGATCCCGCTCACGATGTCCCCAGGATGCAGGCTGAACGCGACGACACCGGTCCCCTGGGTCTCGGCCGCGATGGTCTCGCTCAACCGCATCACCGCGGTCTTGGCGACCGCGTAGGCCGAAGCTGTGGGAATAGCAGCCGTTCCGAGCCGGCTGGCCACCGTGATGATCCGGCCCCGTCCCGCCCGCAGCATCGCCGGCAGGACGGCACGGGCGAACAGGTAGGGCCCATAGGTGTTGGTCAGCAGCGACTCTCGCCACGCCAACGGATCGCTCTCGGCATTCGGCACGCCGGTGCCCGAACCCCCGCCGGCGTTGTTCATCAGGATTGTCACCGAGCCGTACGACTCGGTCTCCCGCGCCACGGCCTCATCGGCGTGGGCGGGATCGGCGACATCGCCGGCCGCGATCTCCACTCGAGCGCCCCGGCCGCGCAGCTCGGCGGCCACCTCGTCCAGTACGTCCTTACGGCGTCCGGTGAGCATCAGCGCGGCCCCGCGCGCACCTAGTTCAGCGGCGACAGCCCGGCCGATCGTCCCGGTCACGCCGGTCACCAGCGCAACTTGGTCGTGTGACATGTTCTCCCTTTCTCCGTGCGATTTCCGCAGGTTCGCCACGCTGTGCTGATGGCGGCGGAAGTCCGTTGTGGACCGTCTTGCTCAGGCGGTGAGGTGCTCGATGCCCGCACACCACACCCGCTGGATCTTGCGGGTGTTGGCGATGTCGTCCAACGGGTTGCCCTCGACCAGTACCAGGTCGGCTCGCAGACCCGGGGTGATGGCGCCGCGGTCGTCGAGGCCGAAGTGGCGGGCTGGCAACGAGGTTGCGGCCCGCAAGGCGTCGACGGTGGAAAGTCCGGCGTCGACAAGTAGTTCGAGTTCGTAGTGCAGGCTGGAGCCGTGGGGCACCGACGCCGGCACGCCGGGCGCGGAGTTCGCGTCGGATCCGGCGAGGACGGGCACCCCGGCCAGGTGCATGGCCTGGACGCCGGCTCGGGCCCAGGTGTAGTCCAGCTCCGAGCGACCGGAATGCGCGAGGATGGTGCGCATCATGGTCAACGTGGGCACCGCGATGCGGTGCTCGTCGGCCATGCGAGCGACGGCGGTCCGGTCGAGGGCATGGTCCAGTGGCACATGGGTGATCGCGTCGGCGCCGGCGTCCTGCGCCATCGCGTACGCGCTCATGGCGACGTCGTGGGCGACTACCAGCTTTCCGTTCGCGTGGGCAGCCTCGACAAGGGCGTCGAGAGTGAGCTGGTCGATACCCTGGCCGGGAGTCTCAGCGATAACCTTGATGTAGTCCGCGCCCTCGGCTACCCGGGCGGCCACGAATCGTCGAGCTTCGGCCGGGGTGCCGACGATTCCGTCCTGGGGATAGCCCGGCGCCCTGGCGTGCATGCCACCTGCGGCGGCGGCCGGCACCCCGGCACCGCGTAGATCAGCCAGTCCGCGCCGGCCACGCAGGGACTCGATCAGCGTGGGTGGCCACGAACCCATGTCCAGCCCTGTGGTCACTCCGAAGTCGGTCAGCCTGCGCAGATCGTCCTCGCTGGTCACGTGGACGTGAGCATCGATCATGCCCGGGAGCAACGTGGCGCCGCCGGCATCGAGGACCCGTGCGTCCTCAGGGTCTGTGCCGATTCGGTCGCCGTCGATGACCACGGTCAAGGGTGCGAGGACACGGTGGCCGTCGAGTACTCGGGCGTTCACGACGGCCGTCTTGCTAGCCCCGGTCGCGGTCATGGGTGTTCTCCTGGACAGGTAAGGGAATGAGGGGTTTGGTCACAAGAGGTGGCAATCCGGACCGTGGTCGGCCACCTACGCGCCGCGGCGGGCCTCGCACCCCGAACGACTCTCAAAGAGAAACGGGTGTTCTCGCTTGGCTTCAGCGTAGCCACAGTCCGTCTGCTTACGCAAGGGACCGTTCCCGTTTAGCATGGCGCCGTGCCGAGAATCACCGAGCAGCGCCGTGCCATGCGTCGACGCCAGATCTTGACCTGCGCGTGGACTTGCTTCTCCCGCAACGGTTTCCACGCGTCGTCCATGGACGACGTCATCGCCGCGACCGGCACGTCCGCCAGCGGGGTGTACCGGTACTTCAGCGGCAAGGAGGAGTTGATCGACGCCGCCACCGACGAGGCACTCGAGCTCCTGCGCGGCTTCTTCATCCGACTGCTGGGCGCCCAACCGACGCCGAGCCCGACCGACACCATCACGACGCTGGTCGGCGAACTGGCGAACCGGACCACCGAATCCGACTACGACCTGTCGAAGATCGCCATGCTCGCCTGGTCGGAGGCGCTGCGTCGCCCCGAAGTGGCAACACGAACCGGCGCGTTCTACTGGGACGTGCACGGCCATCTCGCCGAACTCACGGCCTGGTGGCGGACCGCCGGACACCTGCCGGCCGACGCGAACCCCGATGACGTGGCGACGATGTTGGTCACGCTGATGCCGGGGCTGATCGTCAATCAGCACCTGGTCGACCCGGTCGAGGCCGATCAGCTCACCTCAGGGCTCGCCGCACTGGGGGCGGCGGTCACAACGGGCTGACAGCGCGAGAAGGAGGTGGCGGTGACGTCGGCGGAACTCGCCTTCGGCAGCCCGTCGCCGTGGGCGCGGCTCAGGGCCTCACGAGGGGGAGCACGGTGTTGTCGACGATGTCGACGAGCACCGCTTCCGGGATCGGCGCGCCGTGCAGCAGGAAGTGCTCGCGCACGAGTGCCGGGCCAACCGTCGCCGCCGACAGCTCCGTCGCCGAACTCCTAGCCTGCCCCCGTTCGATGGCACGTTGAAGTACTTGCTGGGTAGGCATCGGCCGGGAGGCCAAGATGTGCGCGCGGAACGCGTCGCGCAGTTCGGGATCCTTGATCGAATCGGCGAAAAGACCGGGCATCACCTTGCCGAGCGGGCCGGCCAGCCGCTTCGCGAAGGCACGGAGCACGGCGAGCAGATCCTCACGCAGGTCGCCGGTGTCAGGCACTTCGATCCGGTCGGGCAGCCGGCTCAGCAGGGCGATCACGATCTCCGGGCGTCCGGGCCAGCGCTTGTAGACCGAGGTCTTGCCGGTGCGGGCCCGTTCGGCGACGCGGTCGAGACTGAAGGCCGCATAGCCGTACTCGGTCAGCTCCTCCAAGGCCGCGTCGAGGATGGCGTCGTCGAGCTCCCGGCCGCGACGGCGGCTGAGGGTGCGGTGATCGACGGAGGGTTCCGGGTTGGCCATGGACGATCTTGCACACCTTTCTTGACCACGCGTAGCATAGAGGTCTAACCGTCCTCTATCTACGACGGACTGCCGCGATACAAGCCGGTCGACGCCGTCGGCGCAAGCCCGACCAATCCTGGGGAGAACCATGACCAAGCACCTCGCCGTGGTCAGCGCGCCCGCGCACGGCCACGTCAATCCGACCCTGCCGCTGGTGCGGGAACTCGTCCGCCGTGGGCATCGGGTGACCTATCCGACCTCGCAGACCTTCCGCGCCGCCGTCACCGGCGCCGGCGCGGACTTCGCCGAGCTGCCGGGATGGGGACTCCCGAGGCGGCCGGGAAAGATCGAGTTCACGCCCCTGCTCATGGGCGTGATGGCGGACATGGTAATCGCCCAGACCCGGCAGATGCTGCCGGAACTACTGGCCCGCTTCGCGCAGGACCGCCCCGATGCGGTGTGCTACGACGCGATGACGCCCGCCGGGCCGATGCTCGCCGCCCTGCTGGACGTCCCCGCGGTGCAACTCGTCACCGGTTTCGCCTCCAACGAGCACTACACGCTCCGGGAGGAGATGTTCCCCGGGCTTGGCGCGGACGCCTCCGCGTTGACCGACGCTCTGGATCGGATCCGCCGGTTCGCCGAGGAGAACGGGGTTTCCCGGCCGGTGGGCGCGCTGTTCGCGCCGGTCGCCGAGGAGCTGAACCTCGTCTTCGTGCCACGCCGGTTCCAGTACGCCGAGGAGACGTTCGATGAGCGATACGTCTTCGTCGGGCCATCCGTCGACGGCCGCGAGAGCGACGACGGATGGCAGGCGCCGGCCCCGGGCTCCCGGCTGCTGTTCATTTCGCTGGGCACCGCCATGAACAACCGGCCGGAGTTCTTCCGGATGTGCGTCAAGGCGTTCCGCGGCACCGACTGGCGGGTCGCGATGGCCATCGGCGACCAGGTGCAGCGCGCCGAACTCGGCCCGATCCCGTCCAACTTCGAGGTGCGGCCCTACTTTCCGCAGCCGGCCGTGCTCGGCCACGCCACCGCGTTCCTCACCCACTCCGGCATGAACTCCACGATGGAGTCGCTCGCCGCCGAGGTGCCGATGGTGAGCGTGCCGCAGATGGGCGAACAGGCGGCCAACGCCCGCCGCGTGGAGGAACTCGGACTCGGCCGGCGGCTGCCCGCCAAGGCGAGTGCGGACGTCCTGCGCGAGACCGTCGCCGCCGTTGCCGACGATCCCTCGATCAGGGCGAACCTCGCCGACATGGCCAAGGTGATCCGCGACGCGGGCGGCGCGCCCGCCGCGGCCGACGCGATCGAGCGCGTGCTGGCCTGAACCTAGGTGTGGCGCACCCAGGAAGGCGGCACCGTTCCACGACGACGCTGTACCAAGCAGAATCGTCCCTACAACCCCGCCTCGAGAGGAACCGATGGACGCCGTCACCGAGCAGCAGGTGCGGGCCTGGGTCGAGCGCTACGTGCACGCGTGGAAGACCGAGGCCGAGGACGACATCGCCGCCCTGTTCACCGAAAACGCCGAATACCACGAGTGGCCGTACGAGACGTCCTGGATCGGCCGTGCAGAGATCGTCCGCGGCTGGCTCGGCCGGCGCGAGTGGCAAGAAGGCGGCTGGGACTTCGAGTGGACCGTGCTCACGATCATTGGAGACACCGCCGCGATCGGCGGCACCGGGACCTACCGCAAGCTCGGCACCTTCACGAACCTGTGGACAGTGACCTTCGCCGAGGACGGGACGTGCAGCATGTTCCGCATGTGGAACAACGAGATCTGATCAGCCGCCGAGCTGAACCCCCGGGGCCACGTCCACGATGATCACGCGCGGCCCGTCGGTAGCGGCGAAGGCCTCCTTGAACGCGACGGCCAGCTCGTCGGGTCGGCCGGTGCGCACGGAGGGCACGCCATAGCCCTTGGCCAGCGACTCGTAGTCGAGGTAGTCCAGGTCTAGGCCCGGCACACCGGTGGCCGCCAGATGGCTGCCGAAGCCCTTAAGAATCCCGTACTCGCCGTTGACCAGCACCATGATCGTGACCGGCAGGTGGCGGCTGGCCGCCGTGTACAGGGCCTTGATGCCGTACTGGGCGCTGCCGTCCCCGGTCACACAGAGCACCGGACGGTCCGGCTGGGCGAGCTTGAGGCCCACCGCGGCCGGCAGACCGAAGCCGAGCCCGCCGCCACCGCTGAAGTAGAACGAGCCCGAGCGGCGGAACTTCACCCGGTCCCACATCGCGGCGCCGCCGTTCATCGACTCGCTGACGATGATGCCGTCGGCTGGGAACAGCGGACCGAGGATGTCGTAGACCTGGCGCCCGGTGAGGCTGTCGATCGCCGCCGGGATCTCCAGCCGCGGCCGCGGCGAGGGAACGGGCCGGGCGGTCTGCGGCACGCGGTCGACAAGGCCGGTCAACGTCAGGGCCGGGTCGGCGACCAAGGCATCGCCCAGCGGTGCGCGAGCGGCAGCGGAAGGATCATCCATGATGGCAACGAGTTCGGCACCGCCGGGCAAGTAGCTGCCCGGGGCGTACGGGTAGTACTGGAACACCGGTGCGCCGGCGACGAGGACGAGGTCGTGCCCGGTGAGCGCGTCGGACAGCCAGGAGATGCCGGCCGGCAGACTGCCCTGGAAGTAGGGGTGGTCCGTGGGAAAGGCGATGCGCGAGGCGTCGGGGGCGATCCACACGGGCAGGTGCTGCCGTTCGGCCAGGGCGACCGCGGCCTCGAAGCCACCGGGCGCGGCGTCCAAACCCGCCCCGACCACCAGCACCGGTTGCGAGCGGCGGCGAGGCGCTGCGCGAGCCGGTCCAGCTCGACGGGCGCTGGCTGAGTCCGGCCGACGACACGGCGGGCGGAGAGCAGTTCCGTGGTGTCGCCCTCGGCTTCCTGCTCGAAGTCATCCATCGGCAGCGACACGAACACCGGCTCTGGGACAGATTGGACCACCCCGGGTTCGTTGGAGGCCGTGAGTCCTGTGAAGGATGATCGGCGTGGCAGCAGTGAGCAAGTACCCGGCTGAACTGAAGGAACGTGCCGTGGCGATGGCGCGTGAGCTGGAGCGGGAGCTTGGGCCGGGGCGTGGGGCGATCGCCCGTGTCGCCTCCCAACTGGGCATCAATCCCGAGGCGCTGCGGTACTGGGTGCGACGTGACGCGGCCGGGCATCCGCCAACCGCAGGCGCGCAGCCGGCGTCGGCGAGCGCGGAGGCCGCGCGTATCGCCGAGCTGGAGCGGGAGAATCGCGAGCTGCGGCGGGCGAACGAGATCCTGCGGGCCGCGAGTGCTTTTTTCGCACGAGAAATGTGCGCCACGAGGCGCTGCGTTGATCGAGGAGCGGTGAGAGACCGTTCCCGTCAGGCCGTCGCAGCGGCCTGATCGAAGCATGGGGGCAGCCCGATCCGGGGAACGCCGGAGAGGGTGGCAAGCGGCCCCGACAAAGGCAGGTCGCGCCGGGACTGCCAGACGGTGCGGGCCTGTCGAGCGAGGTCAGAAGGTGTAACGAGAGTGAATCAGTGGTCGACGCTCCGTAACAGCGAAGCCGGCTCCAACCTGGTGGATATGGGCCGGTGTGCAGTGCGTGACATCCCGGGGTTCGTGACCGGGGTGTCAACTCCGAAGCCGTGTATTTCCGACGGTGAGGAGGTCACGGTGAAAGTCTGCGGCGTAACCGTTGGCGATGCTGCCGGAGTACAGCTGGGCGCCTCCCTGACCGATCGATCACGCGGTGAACGTGGGAACCACCCGACAGTCGCCTGATGACTGTCCATCCAGGACAGTCGCGGGCAGGTCCGTTACCGGCTGTTGGCTGACCGGGTGGGGCGGCGGCTGTGTAGTAGTCGCGGGTGTGACGACCCGCCACGGGGTCCGGGAGAGCCGGACACAGGGCGAAGACAGCCAGCAAGTCAGCAGTGATGGAGGTTGGAATGCCAGGAGGGTATCGCTGGTGAACACCGACGATCTGGACTGGGCCTTGCTCAAGGCCGAGCGCCGGGTACTGGAGATCCAAACCAAGCTGCACCGGTGGGCGCGTGATGATGCTCGTCGGCAGTTCGATGACCTGTTCAATTTGGTGGCTGATCCCGCGTTTCTGTTGGTGGCGTGGGATCGGGTGCGGGGCAACAAGGGTGCCAAGACCGCTGGGGTGGACGGGCGCACCGCCGCGTCGATTGTGGCGCGGGTCGGGGTGTCTGAGTATCTCGACGGGCTGCGTTCCTCGTTGAGGGACCGCAGTTTCCGGCCGTTGCCGGTGCGGGAGCGGATGATTCCCAAGGCGAAGGGCAAGCTGCGTCGTCTGGGGATCGCGACCATTACCGACAGGGTGGTCCAGGCATCGGTGAAGCTGGTGCTGGAGCCGATCTTCGAGGCGGATTTTCTCCCGTGCTCCTACGGGTTCCGCCCGATGCGCCGGGCTCATGACGCGGTGGCTGAGATTCGTTACCTGACCTCGAAACCACGATGCTATGAGTGGATCGTGGAAGGGGACATCAAAGCCTGCTTCGACGAGATCTCGCATGTGTCCTTAATGGACAGAGTGCGGGCGCGGGTCGGAGACAAGCGTGTCCTGGCCCTGGTGAAGGCGTTCCTCAAGTCAGGCATTCTCGGCGGGGATCGCCTGCTGAGGTCGACCACCGCCGGCACCCCGCAAGGGTCGATCCTCTCGCCGTTGCTCAGCAACGTCGCCTTGTCCGTGCTGGACGAACATATCGCCCAGCTGCCGGGTGGACCGGCCACGGGCAGGGCGGAGAAGACCAAGCGTCTGCGGCATGGCCTGCCGAACTTCAAGCTGGTGCGTTATGCCGACGACTGGTGCCTGGTGATCAAGGGCACCAGGGTCGACGCGGAAGCCTTACGGGAGGACATCGCGGAGGTCTTGTCCACGATGGGTTTGCGCCTGTCGCAGGAGAAGACTCTGATCACCCACATCGATGAGGGCCTGGACTTTCTCGGGTGGCGCATCCAGCGTCATCGCAAGAAGGGCACGCGCGAGCAGTACGTCTACTCCTACCCGGCCAAGAAAGCCCTCAAGGCGGTCATGGCCAAGGTGAAGACGGTGTGCCGCGAGGTCGAGGTGAACCAGCCCATCGACGTCCTGATACGCAGACTCAACTCTGTGTTGCGGGGCTGGTGCGCCTACTTCCGGCCCGGGGTGTCGTCGGTGACCTTCGCCTACCTGAGCCATTACGTGTTCGAGACGGTATGGCGATGGATCCGCCGGAAACACCGCCGGTCCACATGGAAGGAACTGCGCCGCCGCTACTGCGGTGGTGGATGGTGGCCCACAAGCCAGGATCGGGAGCTGTTCGACCCGGAGAAGGTGAGCACGACGCGTTACCGATACCGGGGATCGATCATCCCGTCTCCTTGGCTGGCCGCCACCTGACGAGCAGAACACGGGCCGCAGCGGGGCTTGTGGAGCGCCCGGTGCCTTGAAAGGGGCACGCCGGGTGCGGGAAGCGGCCCGGGGAAACGGGTCGGCCGCACTGGCCGATACCGCGCCCCGGGCCGACTTCACGGACCCTCGACCGCCACGCTGACGACGTTCGTCGATCAGCACCGTGGCCAGTTCGATGTGGAGCTGGTCTGCGCGGTGATCGAGTTCCCGGTGTCCACGTATTACGCGGTCAAGAAGCGGCAGGCCAGGCCGTCGCGGCGCGCGCGTCGGGACGCGGAGCTGCTCCCGTTGATCCGCGGCGTGTGGGAGGCGTCCGGCGAACTGTATGGGGCACGGAAGGTGTGGCGGCAGTTGCGGCGTGAGGGGGTGGATGTCGCGCGGTGCACGGTGGAGCGACTGATGCGCGGCGAGGGGATGTCGGGTGTGGTGGCCACGCGATGCCGGCCGCGGACCACGATCCCGTGCCTGGATGGGGTGAGGCCTCGCGACTTGGTGGAACGTCAGTTCCGGGCGCCGGCGCCGAATCAACTGTGGGTAACTGACATCACCTATGTCGAGTTGAGTGGCGGCGGGTTCTGCTACGCGGCGTTCGTGACGGACGTGTTCTCCCGGGCGATCGTCGGCTGGCAGGTGTCGGACTCGCTGCGCGCCGAGTTGGCGCTGGACGCGTTGGAGATGGCGCTGTGGGCGCGGAAAGACACGCTGTCGTCGGCACTTGTGCATCATTCCGACCGGGGCTCGCAGTACACGTCGATCCGGTACGGGCAGCGGCTGGCTGAGGCAGGGGTCGAGAGATCTGTTGGTAGGAAAGGCGATTCGTATGACAACGCGCTCGCGGAGTCGCTGAACGCCTTGTACAAGAAGGAGTTGATCGGGAGGGAAGGTCTATGGGATAGCGTCGATGAGGTAACGGTGGCGACCGCGCGGTGGATCCATTGGTACAACACCGATAGACTTCACTCGTGGTGCGGGGATGTTCCCCCGTTGGAGTTCGAGCAGTCCTACTGGCAACGCCGGCCGATGGTGGCGTGACGGTAGATCCGTGGAAGGTCAGGCCTCCACAAAACTCGGGGCGGTCCACTTCTCCTTCGCCTGCACCCACGCGGCCTTGATCGTGGGGAGCTGGTCCGGGGTGACCCTGAGTTTGCCCTGGGTGACGCCGCCCTTGCCGTCGTTGACCCAGGCGGTCAGCGTGGCCATCTCGGCACCAACCGCCGGCGTCTGGCCGACCTGGAAGCTCTCCGCCATCCCCAGCATCCTCCCCAGAACCATCCACTTGACTCGCCGCCCGGCCGTTCATCGTGCCACGCACCGCGCACACCCCGGCACGATTCGCACGCGATGAGACGGTCACACCCGCCGCCAGGTTCCCGCCAGCAATTCCTCCATCACCTGGACCAGCAGACCGGAGTCGGCCGGCGAGGCCACGGTGTAGCCGCCGCGCGTATACAGGGCGGACCGGCCCCGATGGGTGTCGATCACCTGCACCACCCTGGGAGACCGATGCCGGCGGCCGCCCGTGTCCCGGACGGCGACGCCGATCTTGCCGAACCCGGTGCGGTCACCGCCCAGCAGCGAGACCAGGTTGCGGGCGTCGTCGGAGCGCAGGCCCCGGTTCTGCAAGGCCGCGGTGAAGGTCGGGTCGGAGTCGTCGCCGCGGTCGGTGACGTCGCGGACGGCGGCGTCCAGCTCGGTGGTCGGCAGGCTCACCACGGCGCCGCGGGCCGGCGGGAGGTCGGGCAGCACCAGGGCGAGCGCGGCAGGGGCCTGGTCGGCGGGCACGGTCTCCATCCGCACCGCGTCGTCGTCGAGGATCGCGCGCACGGCGTAGCCGCCGCGGGCGGCCGCGCTCGCCCGGATCTCCCGGCCGGCGGCGGGTGCGAAGCGGAGGTCGATCTCGGCCGGGGCGTGGGCGAATAGGGCCAGCGCGCCGTAGAGGTCGTCCTCCAGGCCGCCGCGGCGGTCGATCATCCCGCGGGCGCGCAGCCGATCCTCAGCCTCGTGAAGAGCCTGTTGCGGGTCGTCGGGGACGGTGGCGTGGTTGCGCCAGGTGAAGATCACCGGCAACGCCGGCAGCCGAGACCGCTGCCAGGCGACCCCGAGCTCGGCGTAGTCCAACTCGACAACTGCCACGAGACCCCCGTCGCTCCTCCAGCACGCAGCCAGCCGAGAGTAGCGGACTCGTGACGCACAGGAGGCGCAACCGGGGGAGGCGAGTGGTCAGTCGCGGGGCGGTGACGTGTCGAGTAGTTCCCACGCCTTGTCAAGGCGGAGGACAAGGTCCAGCGCCTGCTCGGAGTCGAAGACGGCGTGGCAGCTTCGCTGGTCGGGCAGGGTGAGGGACAACTCGCATGGCCCAACCTCTACCCGCTGTCCGGGTTCCGGCGGGTGAGGCTTGTCGCCTGCGGGCCGGGCGTTGAGCAGCAGCCGCCCATACATCAGGTGTGTGCTGGACACGTACGAAACCTCGTGCCCCAGCAACGCGGTCATCAATTCGAAGACATCCCCCGCGGCCAGGCTGACCGTGAAATCCGCCTGCCCACCAAGGGAGATCGTCGCCATGTCCCGCTCGGCGGCCACGGCGATCGTGGTTGCCGAGACCGTGCTGGTGATGACGATGCCGGGCACGGTCTGGATGAACACGTGCGCATCCATTGGCCTCAGGTCCCCTCGGGGTCCGCTGCGCAGTAGGCAGAGGCGGCCTCGCGCGGTCGACTGGATACGTTGCGGTGTCGCATGGATCGGGTTCCGTGTCCTTGTCGGAGAAATGCTCGGGCGCGCGATTACGAGCAGTGGGGGGTTCGCGAGGGTTGTCCGTCGTGAACGGCGGTGCTGGTGGAGATCGGCGCGGTGCTGGCGTGGTGGCCTGCCGTCCAGGCCTCGGTGATCCGGCGTGGGTGGGCCACGTCGTGCTGGCGCAGCGCGACGGTGGCCCCGAGGTCCTCGCAGCGCATCACGACCGTGCCGTCGAGTTGCGTGACGGTGGCGAACTGGTCGGTGGGCAGGCCGGCGATCGGGTGAGCCAGGCGCGCCGCGACCTGAGCCGGCGACACGCCACCCCCCCAGTCGAATCGAAGGCAGGACGAGCCGGCCGGGTAGATCGAGAGCCAGTCCGCCCTGTGGAAAAGCCCGAACCGCCGTAGCAGAGCGCTGGCCACCGGCACGGGGCCTGGGACCCGGCCGAACGCGATCGCCAGCTCTTCCAGCTCCGAGACCGGTGCTGGTTCGTCGTTGGGACTCACGGTGAGTCCGGTGATGCTGGTGGCGAATGCCATCGCCGCGGTGAGCTGCCGGTGGGAGGTGCTGGCGATGCTCACGTGGACGGCCGGTCCGGCGTCGGCGAGGAAGAGTTCGACGTGCCGGCGCAGTAGCCGCCACCGCAGCCCGGCAAGTCCAACGAGGCGCCCGTCGTGTTCACGGGGGAGGAGCTCGGCCAACACCACGGCCAGTGTCTGTGGTGACAGGTGCAGAATCATCTCCTCGGAGGTGGGCCGGACCATGCGGCAGACCGCGCGCGGGGTCATGGCGGGGTTGTGGCGGTAGTGGGTGTGGACGCGCCCGAGAGCCAGCAGCAGGGCGGTTTCCAGTTCCTGCTGCGGAGTTGTGGTGGTGTCGAGCAGCACGGCGGACCTGATCGTCGGGGCAACGGCGGGGCCAGGGTCTCCGAGCAGGCGGGCGCCGTAGTCGCCGTCCAGGACACGCGTCACGTCCGTGCGCTGCGTGAGGTCCAGCGCGGCGTGGATGGCGTCGGCGGCGAAAAACAGCGTGGTGTCAGTCTCGCTGGTGTAGGCGCGACGCAGCTCGCCGATACGTTGGGCGAGGATGGGACGGCGATGCGCGGGGACCGTTTTCGGTGGGAGCGCCGGCTGGTCGGGGTTCATCACGCCACCAACTCCGGGCGAGGTGACCTGCGGAGGGGCGTTTCCAGGACGCGCCGGAACTCGCGCAGCGCGGCCGAGGTGTCCACGCGGGTGAACGGCGGCGTCGCCGTCAACGGCGCCTGGCGTAGCGCGAGTTTCGCGGTTGGCCTGCCGGCAAGACCGGTCACGATGATCGTGACGGAGCCCTCAGCGGCCCATGTGACGTAGAATCGGTCTCCGGCGAGACCGGCCAGCGGGTGCGCGAGCGCGGCGGCGACCTGCGCGGCGCAGCGTCCGCCCGCCCAGTCCAGACACAGCCCGTCGGGACCGTCGGGGCGGACGGTCAGCCAGAACGTGTCACCGAGGATCCGCAGGCGGCGCAACAGCGCGCTGGCCAAGGCCACAGGGCCGGAGACCCGGCCGGTGTGGATCACCTCCTGCTCGGGCGTGGTCACGGCGCCGTGGAGAACAGGCGAACAGACGGAACCGTGCACCTGCTGGGCGAAGGCGAGCGCGGCGGCCCAGTGGCGGTCGCTCACTGCCGCCAGCGCCACCCGCCGGCTCAGGCCGCCGTCGGCGAGGTGGAGCACGACTTGTCGCCGCTGGACTACCGCGCACAGGCCGGCAAGCCCGTGCGGGACACCGTTAACGACGTGGGGAGTCACCGCCGCCATCATCGGCGCCAGGACCCCAGAGTGCAGGTGCAGGATTATCTCCTGCGAACCCGGGATAGGCCGGGCCATTCGGCACAGGGGCATGGGCGCGACCACGTCGGTGTCGGGCCACCGGTAGGGCGCGATCTGCCCCAGCGCGAACAGGATCCCGGCTTCCAACTGCTGCTGGACCGGGTCGATGGTGTCGGGCAACAACGCGTCGCGGAACCGGCGATCCAGAGCGGGGCACGTGTTCTCACCGAACAGCCTGGTCTCGTGGCCGTGATCGAGGATCTCACGCACCGTCGTCCGCTCGTCCGCGGAGAGCATGCTGAGAGCGTGGACGGCGGTGGGCAGGAGTGTGGAATCGGTTTCGGCGGTGTAGGGCCGGCGCAGCTCTGCCAGGCGGCGCACCAGCGAGAGACGGTGAGGCATTGCGGAGTGCTCCAAGCGGGGAGTCAGGGATGGCGGGCCAGGGCTGCGAAGGCGAGCGACTGGGCGGGGTCGCCGACATCGGCCCAGTGCTCGGGCCGCCACTGCGGGGTGTAGACCACGCCGGGATACACGAGGTGCTCGAACGGGGCGAGCATCGCGGTGATCTGCGCCCGCGAGCGCAGGTGGACTTGGTTCTGGGCGCGCCGGTAGATCTCGACGACGTCGGCCAACTGGTCGGGGTAGTCGCTGGCGGTGGCATGGGTCAGGGCGAGGTAGCTGCCGGAGGCCAGGGCGTCGGAGTAGGCCTGCACGATGCGGGCGGGCTGTTGCTCATCGGGGATGAAGTGCAGGACGGCGCACATCAGGACCATGATCGGCTGGGAAAAGTCGAGCAGCTCCAGCGTCTTGGGGTGCTGCAGGACGCGATCGGGAACGGTGATGTCTTCCTGAATGCAGGTGGCGTACGGGTTGTCCTTGAGGATGTCGAGGCTGTGGACGACAGCGACGGGCTCATTGTCGACGTAGACCACGCGGGCGTCGGGCACGAGGCGCTGAGCGATCTCGTGCACGTTGCCGACCGTGGGCAGGCCGGAGCCGAGGTCGAGGTACTGGCGGACTTCGTGCTCGATGCCGTACTTGACAGCCCTGCGGACGAAGGCGCGGTTTTTGCGGGCGAACTCC
>Ga0307511_10002522_pt1 | contig 19112 bp, 22 predicted proteins | sample 13_EM_MG_FD_200266 | JGI IMG/M metagenome (GOLD analysis project Ga0307511, IMG submission 200266) | Populus trichocarpa ectomycorrhiza microbial communities from riparian zone in the Pacific Northwest, United States - 13_EM | ecosystem: Host-associated > Plants > Roots > Unclassified | place... | reverse complement strand
AAGCGATGCCTCGCCATCACTAGCAACCGTCCAAATAGGACCATTGTGACGAGCACCAAATTCGTGGGATTCCCAGGATTCCATGACAATCTTCAGCCAACTTGCACACTCCACACCGGTCTCCGTCCCGCACTTAGTTGATACCACGAGCGGAATAGCTTGGTAGTGATCCGAGCGGTGAGCAGCAATCGCGACGACTGATGCCTCGGAGCCGTAGTGGAGTGACGCATCCTTCCCCTGGGTTAATCCCGAAAGGTATTCGACAGAGGCCATATTCGTGACTCGTCGATCCAAACCAACAACGTGTTCTCGACAAAATCCAATGACCTCATTGTTCTCCCGATCATAACAACCTCTCTCGTCAACGGCAACTCCATCGATCAAAAGTGAATGGCCACATTGGGGAAGCTCGGGGCGTTGTTCAAGGGAAAAAAAAGAAGAAATGTTTGCTGAGACTTCTTCCTTTGTTGGAATGGAACCAGATGGGATGAGGCGTGGGATGTGTCGATGGTTTGCGATTGTCCGGTAGGCGGGGAGACCATGGGAACGGCAGAGTGCGTAAAGGAGTTTTGGACCACCAATTGACTTTGCGAGAAAGCCAATGTCGAGCTCGCGTTCCGAATAGTTGCCTCGGGCTTGGTATACACCCATGATGGCTGATTCGATACGCATGATTATTGCGGGTACACTGCAGCCACGCCGTAAGGCAACCCCGACGATGCATTTGAGACGTTTGACGTCGCTTGATGCGATTATCTTGAGCAAACGTTGATAGTCATTAACCCCCCGCTGGCTGGTCACGAGTTTCCGAGACAATGCAAGATTCTGTAGGACAAGTCAGTTAAATGCATCTGCGTCGTCTCCGGCCAAAGTACCTTAATACGTGCTCGATCGAGCAGCCTCTTCATCTTCTTCGGTATGTGAGATAGTTGTTTGAACGTTAAGTAATGGTGGGGCGTGTGAGGTAATGCGCCTTCTGCACGCTTCTGGATTGTTTGAAATTCTTCACATTGCGGAATGCGGAGACAGTTATGGCATACAGAACCAAAACCTCCTGCACTGACTGTCGAGGTACAATCTGCTGAACGGAGGCGGAGGTGTTCTGGGGGAAGAACTTCGAGGATGTGCCATGGGTGCCGGACAAACGAGTGACTTGGAAATGGGTATGTTTCCCAAATGGTGCCAGGCCTCCATTGGACTACGACCCCAACACATACAGTTGAGGGAGTCTGGGAAGGTGGTGATATGGGGAGTGAAAAGGGGAAGGGTCCTCGGTCGTCAGACGGAGGGTCCACGGTAATCAGTGGAGGTGAAGAGCCGGCGAATGCTTGATGATCTTGAGAACCGGGTGCGATATCGAAGGGGGAATGAATAGGGCTGAAAATGGGGGAATATGGTGGGGAAGTTGGGCTCCCGGGGAGCGACGGTGAAAGGCTGGAGCTGGGGATCATCAGGGGAGATAAAGATGTTGCTGAACGTGTGGCCGACAGGGACTGTGCACGATCCCCAAAGCCAGTACGGCGGGACGTGGCTACGGAGCCATTCTTCCGTTCGCACGCTGATTTGTGAGTCTCGAATGCGTGGAGAGAACCCCTTGACCCAATTGCAACAACACGCGCACAGATCTCGCAGGCCCGGCCTGGAGTGACTTTCCCGTTCGTGAGGGTCATTTGGACGGTTTCGTATGCTGGCGTAGTTGGATCTGCGTTGAATGTTAGATATAGTGGGGCAGGTGAGGGAGGACCAGCAGGGGGTTTTCCCCGACGCGCAGACATGGCAGGCAGGAGAGAATGCGGGGCCAGCAGAGGCGTCCTGTCCACTTTATAACATGGAACTTACCTCAACCATCGTCCAGCATCACATAGTCAGCCGAGGGAGGAACGTGGGACCTCTGAGATATCTTGAGATGTCGTAAAAGATTGGGTGGTGGTGGCGGACAAGAGGGAAACCACCCGTCCATTTTAGGTAATGCGTACTTTGACTTCACACTCAGATCTGAAGCTCATTTTACGTTTAGCTAGGGGAACAAATTATTCCCTACTGCGATGGCTACGGCCTCATATGCAAGTGTTTCGATAGAAAATGTGCCCACCCGACAGAAATCGACGACCGAGTGTTTTTGCCAAAAAAACCCGGATCGGGGACCCCGGAAGTATGGTTCGGACCCACCGGGGGTACAGTTGGGTGTCGCGCGGTGCGCTGCCGCGCACCCCCTGTCTCAACCCCTGGCCAGTGATCGGTGCTCGGTTCACCCCTTGGTGGTATTGCGGAAAGGTTCGTTATCTAATCGATCGAATACCGGTAAATAAATAGTACGAAAATATAGTAATCACAGCGAGTGTGATTACAGTCCCATATGCATGCTTATGATCAAGAGCGTTCTGCGAAGATCCCAGCGGATCTTGGGCCACAATGATGCCGGCCACCGTGCTACCTTCCAGTGTCCGGGTTGATGACGTCGGGTTGTATGGGTAGGGGATCATGATCGCAGACTTGAGCTCCCCTGGAATCCCCAAAGCCGAAGAGTCGCACCATATGTCACAGTACTTCCCACGTCAGAAAACGGGGGATGCACCTTCTAAGTGTTGATTGGAGCACACGAGAGTACACAGCATAGGAAAAAAAACTGTATAACAGTAGACGAATGTCTACCAGCCTGCAACTGAGAGTTGTATGGTGTAATAGTGTTGAAAATGAGAACCGACATCACTCCAAGACATGAATGGAAATCTACTCGCCGAAGGGTACATCGAAACATATCACCTCCCCCATTCTTCAAGCTTCCTCGTCACTGTCATCACTGTACTATCGCCGGATCACATTCTACATGCAAGACGTGTTTCTCGAGTTCCAACAGACCAAGCCGCAAACACCTTGTCCCGTAAGACCTCATCAGCGTAACACGTGTGAGTTTTGCCCCTCTCGATGCCCTTGCCGCCGCCATTCTTATGACATTTTCCACACGGAGCCCCTTGCTACCCAGGACAACAGTAAGTTTCTCCAATTTGGGGCAAACCATAACCCCTGGCAAACTAGTCCCGGGGTGCAGTGCATGGATGAAATTGTGTGGGGTCTTGCAACTGGTGAATTGAATGGAGCGTAGGTTCTTCATGAAGCAAAGTACAGCATGAAGAGGACTACTGGACAAGCAGTAGCCATCACTGATTTCTAGATGGTTGACGGTTGAGGTGTCGAAGTGTGCGAGAAAGTTGAGCATCAAGCAAGTCCAGTCTTCTAGGGAAGTCATAACGACCACGGAGACAATCCCATTCGGTCCATCGAAGACCATGGCTGGCGACTCGTTTGCATTGTTTAATTGGATCTCGGTGAAACCACGGAGGTTACTGAGGTTGTCGAGAAATGTGGGGGGGTGATCTCTATCAGGGAGGCTTTCTAAGTCCATGAATATTATCAATGTCACCCCAACTGGAATCAACAGGTGGTCGAGCAGGATGGAAGGCGGGCCACAGTTAATCTCCATCCTCTCCAGACATGCTGGGGAAACTAACCGCCCATTTTGAGCATCTGGTATTGGGGGTTCAAAAAAGAGTTCGACTTTGCGGAGGTGGGGAGCACTTTCGAGCACGTCGAGGAGCTGTGCCGTGGAAACAGGTGACGTGTGAAACAGCTGAAGCGATGTGAGGTTGACCATGTTTCTCCAAGGTAACTCGGTGCGGACATGTGATAGATCCAATTTGCGTAGTGAAGTGAGATCTCCGTTGAAGAGCTCGGGGGTGAGGATGGGGATATCTTCCGGCTCGAATTCGCAACTGCCATTTATCGACACGTCTTCGAGAAGAGGGGCGGGATGAGACAGGTGGGCGGTGATGTCTTGCAGATTTTCCAGTGTTCCCCGGACAGACAGGGATCTGAGTCGTCCGACGACGTGGGGGATAATCTGGAAGAAGGGGTCATCGGGGAGCAGATCGTTGTCTCTGCGCAGTGACAGGTTGATGGGGGAGGACTTTGAGCGTTCGAGGTAGACGAGAGTTTTGTCCGTGTCTACACAGTCGAGATTGGTCCACAAAGAGGACCGGGACGTGAATACCTGTCTCCAAGCCTGGCACACGTGGGTGAGTGCGATTACTTTTTGATCTCTTTTGCGTGGTTTCCAAAAGTCCGGAAGGAGAGCAAGGATTTCTGGAGGGATTTGGTTGATGGGTGCGACCATGTTTCTCCAGGACCGAATCAACTGGAGGATCTTGAAGGCATCTCGCTCGAGAACATCGAACTGAAGTCAACACGAGTCAGTTGCATTCGTCGTATCGGTTCGTTTGTTCGTCCAACCTCAGCCCTATCTGGAGTCGTCGCGATCCTGAAACTCCGAACGTCAGTTCTCCGACGCGACGTATTTCGTCGTTCCGCACGTACTTTGCGCCAAAAGTTGCACCTTGTATGAGTTCCTCGGTTGCGTGTAGGTGCTGAGATATCGAGGAAACCAGACCGGCGGTGGGGGTGGACATGGTCGTCGAGAATTACGCCCTGGCCGGTGATCGGTGATCGATCCCTTCCTCCTCTTCTCATCGTGGATCTTCTGCTCGTGCGACTGGTCTCGACTTTAGGAACAAAGGAGGGAAGGCCGAAGTGATATGCGGAGTCTGTGGAAGGTTGGTGGTTCATTGTGTACCTCCGAGGTTGAATACTAACCGTACTCGTCCGACACCCAAAGCTCGTCTTAGTGGTTCTCAAACCCAAGAGAGAACCCGTGCATCCGTTCGTGCGGTCAGATGTGCCAGATTTGAAAGCGCATACCGCTCACCGATGTCAGTCCCGACCGCGTTTGGCAGTATCTCTTCCCTCTCATCGTGCACTGACGACACGATGTTATCTCTCAGAGGCTGACGGCACGGCGACCACCAACGCGCGGAAGCAAACGATTTACACGAACTTTTCGCGAAACCTGGAGAGACGTTACCGAACCAACCGGGATCAGATCCCGGTAGGTCGAGGTATATCTGGCTTCGAGTTCATCCGGCCCCGTGTTCGGTCATACCTTTATCGAGCAATATATACCGGTATCTAGGAGTTCCGTTACATCTGGCTAGCTTAGGTCAATTTGGTTTGCGTCCTGGTCAACCTTGATGAACCCGGATATACCCCGCTCAGTCAGTAAGGTGACTCCAACCGACAACCCAAGAAGTTGTGCTCCCAGTTATCCTTCGTGTTACACGCCCCACGACAGATGGTCGGAGAGACCGTTTACTCCGATGATTTGATATGAGAAGTTACACATTACTAAGATAAAAATGTGGACAGGTGGCACCTGCGGAATTTCGTCCCCCATTCACTCCTCTTTATCACTATCACCGCCGGCGGCATCGACTTTACCGCCACATTCCACGTGCAGGACGTGTTTCTCGAGCTCCAAAACATCGAGCTGCGAATGCACAGTCCTACCCCAGCTAACGATCTTGACGGACTTGAGTTTTGCCCCTATCGACGCCCTCGCTGCAGCCATCCCTATAACATCCTTGATGTAAAGCGCCTCCCTATGCTCGATAACGAGTTTCCCCAGTTTGGGACAGACCACATCCCCTGACGGACTTATACGGGGGTCCAAGGCGTGGACGAAGATGTCTAGGCTTTTGCATAGATAGAGTGTGAGGGTGCAGAGGTTTCTCATAGGATGAAACGCTTGTTGAGTGATACCGATGGATTGAAAGTCGCTGCAGTTGATTTCCAGTCGTTTGGTGTTCCAGGTGTTGAACTGGGTGAGATGTTGGAGCGAAAAGTGTGTTTCGTCGACTTTGAAAGTCACGGGAGCAATGGAGACTTCCCCGTTCGGTCCAGTGAAATACATGAGTGTGCCGTGTAATCGAGCCGTGGTGAAGTCCGAGAGGTTCCCGAGGTTATCGAGAAACTTGGGTGGATGTCCGTCGATTGGGGTGCCGGGTAGATCTACTCTTATCGTCAAACGTGCCCCGGCCGGGATCAGGAGGTGATCGAGCAGGTCGGAAATCGGGCCACTATAAATGTCCATAATCTTCAAACACGCCAGTGACACCAACCGCCCGTTTTGGGCGCCAGGGACCAGGAGTGTGTCCTGGAGTTCGACCTCACGAAGGCGAGGGGCGCTCTCAAAGAAGTCGAGAAGATCCCTGACGGAGATCGGCGTGTCAAACAGCTCGAATGTTGTGAGGTTGACCATATTCCTCCAAGGTAACTCGGTATCAACGTGGTCCAGATGTAACTCGCGCAACGAAGAAAGATCTTCCCTGAACATCACGGATGCGAGCGCAGGGTGATCCTCCCCCTCGGATTCACAACTGCCATCTATCCACATAATCTCAAGGAGGGGAGCGGGATGACAAAGGCGAGCAGTAATGCCCTCCAGATTCCACGGTGTCCCCTGGAGGAACAGGGATTTGAGTCGCCTAATAGCGTTTGAGTCGATCCGGAAGAAGGGGTCGTCGCGAGGTAGGGGGTAGTCTCTGTACAGCGACAGGTTAATGGGGGAGGACTTCGAGCGTTCGAGGTAGATGAGAGTTTTTTTTGTGTACACGCAGTCGAGATCGGTCCACAAAGAGGGCCGTGATAAGAACACCTCCCTCCAAGCCCGGCACACATGGGTTAGTGCGATTACGCCTTGATACCGGTCGCACCTATCCCAAAAGTCCGGAAGGAGGGTTAGGATTTCTGAGGGGATCCGGCTAATCGGTGTGGCCCTGTTCCTCCAGAACCGAACCAGGTGGAGGATCTGGAAAGCGTCTTGTTCGAGGACGTCGAACTAAAATACAACGCGCATAAGTCGTAATCAATATGTCCATCTGTTCGTTCGTTTCACCGTGGCCTTGTCTGGGATCGTCAGGATACTAGAAACTCGAATTTTAATCCTTGGACGGGATAGAATTCTCTCAGGGCGTACTCCGTGCCGAAAATCGCATTTTGTAGGATTTTCTTGGTTTTGCGCAAGTGCTGGGATACTGAGAAGTCCCGGCTGGTGCCAATAGGGGTGGTCATGGTTGATATTGAGAAGATCGCGCGACGGCCAGCACTCGTGATCGGCCCACCCCTTTCCCGCTCAGTAACTATGTGATACCTCTGTGTATATGGCACAAATATATTGTACTGGGGTAGAAGGTATGCCAAATATTATAATACTGCGAAGTTTGGGGTGGTGGAAGGCATGCTTGAAAGGTATCTATTCGACGGGGATGACATGTCCAACACACGGATGGTGGGTGGGGAGTCGAGAAAATCGAGGAGCCCCTTCGCAGTCACCAAGTCCAGAGTTTCCAGCAATTCCCGCTGCGCCTGCCGAAAATCCAAAACCTCGAGTAAAAATACTAAGTCGAAGGGCCTGAGTTCATTCATCATGCGCAATGCCTTAAACAACGTGGTCACCCAGGGTAAATAAATCTCGAGGCGCGCGAGGACTACAACGAGTTCGGAGAACACGGGGGATCTGATCGTTGAAAATGCATCCACGACCATGGTATGACGGTGGTTTAATCTGCGGGAGTCGAATACCCAAGCTGCCACTTGTAGAGATCGGAGGACCTTGAGTCCCGATAGGTTGAGATTTCCTGTTCACCATCAGCTTGAATCCGTGGTGAATTATGGGAAATTGCTTACTATCCAGGGCGGCCTCCGCATCAAATCGTAGCGTCTCCAGGGTCTTGGCACACGCCTCCAACAGGACAAACGCACAGCTTGCACCCTTACGCAGGTCTATGTGGTGGAACTGCAGACCGCCACATGAAGCGATGAGATGGGACCAAGCCTCGGGCTGGTAGGAGCCGTAAATCGCCAACCGGCCTCGCAGCTTCCGTGTGGGCGTGGAGGATGGGATGGGTTCTGCGCCTTCGCCGTGAGACATGATGGTATACATGAGTTCGATGTTGTCCAGGTTCGAAAAAAGAGAGAGGAAATGCGATAGGTGTTGCGGATCACACCGCAATCTGTGCAACGTGATGGATCGTAGTGTTGGCGAGAAGTTTCCGAAAAAGTGTTTGATGCCTGGTATAAACTGGTCGATTTCAAAGTTTTGAAGTCTCAGAGTGTGAACGTTCGTGAAAGTGGAAAAGTACCACAAATCCCGGCGGCTGAACACCTTAGGCACGAACCAAGAATCCATACTGTATCCGTGGTCTACTCGGATTTCCCCCACAAGAGGCATTAGACCTAAGTCGTGTAGCTCTGATAGCGGCCTCAGCTTGTCATGAATAGATCGGGGATTCGTCTTGTCACCAGTGGAACTAGGGACATCCTCCTTGAGGGTGAGGGTGTGGTGGAGGTGCTGCACTGCGACGATGTACCAAGAGCGGGAAGTCAATGAACACGCCTTGAGTGTGGTGAGGTCGTCGGTGAGGTGGGCGATGATCATTTCCACGATTTCGTACGGGAATGGGCAAGTATATTCGCGTGTGGTAGGAGGTGGATTGCCGAGGAAGCGATTGACCTCGACTTTACTTCGACACCAAACGGTCGCCATGCGGGTCGCGAGGTTTATTCCTACGGCGCGAATGGCGCAAAGGTCAGAGTCAGGCGCACATGCTAGAAGGGAGCTATACTTGATATTGAGGACAGAGACCCTCTTGAGAGACGTATGGCTTGTACTATTCGAGACATCGTTGCGGTGGTGGTGGTGGGTGTGAGGGCTGTATCGACTCGCCCCGATCAAGCGCCAGCAACCCGCGGCCGGGCTCATCTGGTTTCCGCTTCCAATCCTGATTATCCTCGAAGAGAGACGCACTTCTCGACGAACGGTTCCCAAGAAACACCGATGGGCCCCATCCCGGTATCGGGCACTTACAACATGGCAACAACATCGACTTCGATCGCGATGGGTTTCTGTCTCCAACCTGCATGTGCACTGTGACCACGGCAATGGGTGAGTCGCCATCTATTCATCCTTTTCATCGTGAAATCCGATAAACGCCTCTTCCGACGATCTACCAGACCTGAACGCATCCGTGACCCTTCCTCCGGAAATCTTGGACAAGATCCTCCAACATATACATGCAAACGATGGACGAACTCTGATCGCATGCTCTTTGGTGGCTACTTGGTGGACGGGGCCCAGCCAAAGACGCATCTTCTCTCACGTTTCGATCGACACGGACAACTACCAACAATGGGCGAACGGCGTTGTCCTCTCTGGATCCAAAACTCACCTCCTTGAATACGTCCGTTCATTGCGACACTGCCGTGGCCCGTATACCGATACTGGCTACCCGGATCACGACTTCCCACGCGATTCCGGAGAATACCTTTCGGCCCTCCGCAATATCCACAGCCTCACGTTATTCAATACCAGGGTGATAGGCATCAGCGAGGAAGGGTTTTGTACCTATTTTTCAGCGCTCCGCAAAACCCTCACATATCTATCCCTTGAGATCTTTAGCATCTCATTCAGCGCGCTCGTGACCCTGGCTGATTATTTCCCCAATCTCACAACCCTTCAACTGCTTGGGTTCGGACTGGAACCCGATGAGGGACCAGTTCCAACTCTGTCTCATCCACTTCGGGGAAAAGTACACTTCCGTGACATCCAAACCGGCGGGGTGGATCTCTTTAATCGATTTACGAAGTTGGACCTGGCATATGAGGAGCTGATAATCGACTCCTCCTGCATTTCCACGGGGACAAGGTGTGCCTATCGCTCCCTGGATACAAGGTTCTCGCAAGGTGCCCTTCAAATAAGCCCGAATACCGTCAAATTGCTGAGACTCGCCGTCGAACTTCAACGTGAGTAACCCTTACCTGCGCTCATCGGAATCGTACCCTCGCCTAACCCTCCCGCGCCAAAGTCGGCGCCGCAGCGACGATCCACAACTTTCCACAACTACGAGAGTTTGAGCTGATAGTGACACGGCCAGGAGCCCCTCACGGAGTCCTCCTCTCTTCAATCACCTCCATCAAGCTCCGGAAGATTATCTTCCTAGTGAAGTATGTGGTCAATTTGTCACTTTTCGCACGAGGGATGGGGGTATGGGGTATTGTCGACGAACAATTGCGTGTCCTGGTGGATCGGCTGCATGGGATGGGGTACCGCCGTACCCTAGAGGTGGAACTACGGCTTGCGAAGATCAGAGGCGACTTGGGAAGGGATCAGTTTACCAAGTTCCTGCCCGCGTTCGGGGAGAAAGGGATTGTGACTGTCATAGACGTCGTTCGTGGTGATCGGCTTTTCCATTCCTCCATCCCCAACCGTTGAAGTCGGATAGAGATTGTTCGTTACGTGTCAACCATTTACTAAGTTCGGGCTTTCAAGAGTATGTGATGTTATACGTATAGGGAACAGAGCAACGACTATCTACCAGTCTTTGTATTCACTTGGTTGATTCCGTTGCTATCTATCAAATTTGCTATTTGTCCTTTGGGAGTGCATATGTAGGGTAGCGAAGAGTAAGTATGCTGGGCGAAAGCCCGAAGGGCTTTCAGGCCGCAGGATGTGGGATCCGGGGTCTGAGGCAGCTGCGTGGGCGGGTGGGTCCCACGGAGCTGGTTCGGAAACCGTCTCCTACGACCTAAGCTGGTTTTTGGCCAGCGGAGTGCGAAGTTATTCGGGTGGACCGGATATCTTCGCTAGTGGTGTGGTGGGTGGGGAAAAGAAAAGGGAGAGGCAGAGGAGTGACCGTAGGGCGAGGAGGTGGAGGTTTCCTCCGAAGAGGAATGAGCGCCGGATCACCCTCATGTCACAAAGACATAAGTCTCTTTGCTTCGATCGTTCCTCCCTTCGCCGAGACTATCAACCAGTCAGCATGGTACGATCGAGGGTTGGGAGAGCCGCCGTTCTGAGGACCTGATATCGAGAGTTGAGAACCAGCATCACGTCAAGATATAAAAACGAACGTGCCTACAGGGAACCATCACCCAAATCCCCCCTCTTTAGCATTCCTCATCATCATTGTCCTCGTCATCACCGTTGTCTTCATCGTCACCATCGTCGACGGTACCGACCCAAGGATCGTATTCCACATTCTATTTCACCCCTCAGACGTACCTTGCACCGAAAATTGCGCCTTGTAGGATTTTCTTCGTCGCGCGTAAGTGCTGAGATATCGATGGGACCTGACTGGTGGTAGGAGCGGACATGGTCGTTGAGAACAACCAAACGCCTTGCCGACGATGTTACACCAGGAAGGTTTAACCCCGCCACCCGAGCCGCTCACGGCCTGGGCTGCAGCCGAGTATGGGCCATGGAATGGTCGCTCCCCCGGCCTTCGGGCTCCTCCTCCTGCCAAGGATCCCCTGCTGAGAACGAATGTTCCCAACACGAGGGACGAAGAAGGGAAATTTCAAATGACCCGTGGATTCCACCGGGGATCGGTCAACGAACACGGGCCGCCTAGGTCAAACGCGAAACGTGCTCAAAACTCGTCCCAGCATTCCTCCTTGAAATGTGGGATGATTCGTTCGGAAAGGTTCCAATGGTTCTTGTAACTCGGTATCCGCCGAACATGGCAGTGGTCTTCGCGCAGAGCCGTTGGTGTGACGAGCCGGAATGCATAGGCGTCCACGTTCTTGAGGCCGAACCCGGAAAGCGAGCGCTTCTGGGAATACTGAGCGTCGCCACTCCCCAAAAGGTAGCTCGATTGCGTCGACCATTTTGAGAGGTATGCAAGAAGGGATGTGTCATTCGGATAATGGATAACAGGGAGCCCACAGCGAAAAGAATGCTCAACCTTCGCACGAGGTTGCCCAAAAGTTCAATACACACGAGAATATCAGATTTGGAGAGTAGCAATGTCGCATATGTAGGAAATAGGACGGGGTAAGTATATACCGACCGTTCAGCGCGGTATAACCAGGGGTCGGAAAGGACCACGGCTCCGATGACCTGATGTCGAAGATTGAGAACCAAATTCACGCAAAGATACAAAGGCAAACCTGCTCACAAAAAAAGGATCACTCAAATACACCACTCCTCAGTATTCCTCATCGTCAACCCTAGGGAACATACCACAGTACTCCAGTTGCGAGACATGTTTCCCGAGTCCCGCTTGGCTGAGTCCGCGGCTGGAACGCCTACCAACGATCCTAAAAGTCCTGAGTTTGGCCCCTCTCAGCACCCTCCCTGACGCCATCGATACGATAGCATCCGTGAGATCGTGGTCTCCTATGTCGAGAGCGAGCTCCTCCAATTTGGGACAGGCTACAACCCTTGACGGATTCATGCCGGGGTCCAGGGCATGGATGAAGACGCGTGGGTTTTTGCATAGATTAAGTGACAGGGCGCATAGGTTTTTCATGGGAAGGAACACCTTGTGAGGGGAAATATTGGAGGGGAAGTCGCAGAAGGAGATATCCAGCCGTTCGATGTCTGAGGTGTCGAATTGGGCGAGAGATTCGAGTGAGAAGTGGATTTCGTCGACTCTGGATGACATGCGAGACATGAGGACTGACCCGTTCAGCCCAGTGAGTCGCATGCGTGAACGTCGTCCGTCACTGGTTAACCGGACCTTGGTGAAATTGGGGAGGTTCCTGAGGTTATCGAAGAACTTGGGTGGGCGGCCGCCAATCGAGTGGTTGGATAAGTCTACTTCTATCGCCAAACGCGTCCCAACCGGGATCAACAGGTGGTTGAGCAGGGCAGAAGCCGGACCACCTTCGATACGCATCCTCTTCAGACACGTCAACGACACCAACCGGTCTCCTTCAGCACCGGAGGTTGGGGTTGCGGAGTAGAGCCCGACTTCGTAGAGGCGAGGAGCGCTTTCGAAGAAGTCAAGAAACTGTCTGACGGAGATCGACGTGTGGGTCAGCATCAATGATGTGAGGTTGGCCATGTTCCTCCAAGGTAACTCGGTGTCAACTGACCCCAGGCACAACTCGCGCAACGAAGAGAGATCCCCATTGAACAATGTGGGTTCGAGCACGGGGTTATCCTCTGTCCCAGGGTAACCATTACTATCTATCCTCATATCCTCAAGAAGAGGAGCGGGATGGGATAGGTGATTGGTGACGTTTTCTAGATCCCACGACGCTACGTGGATGAACAGGGATTTGAGTCGTCCGATAGCGTGGGGAGTGATCTGGAAGAAGGGATCGCGAGGTGGCAGGTCAACTTCTTGGTTTCTGTACAATATTAAGTTAATGGGAGAGGACTTCGAGCGTTGGAGGTAGACGCGAGTTTTGTCCGTGCCAACGCAATCAAGATCGGTCCAGAAAGAGGACTGCGATACGAACAACTCCCTCCAGGCCCGACACACATGGGTGAGCGCGATTATGCTCTTATTTCTCTCGAACTTGCCCCAAAAGTCCGGAACGAGAGCGAGGATTTCTGGGGGGATGCGGCTAATCGGTGCAGATCTGTTCCTCCAGGACCGAATGAGAGAGAGGATCTCGACAGCGTCTTGTTCGATGACATCGAACTGAAATACGACACAAATTAGTCGCAATGCTTGCATAAATTCTTTCGTTCATTTCACCTCGGCCTTCTCTGGGGTGGTCATGACACTGTAGGCTCGAACATCAGTCCCCTGACGCAAGGTATTTCATCACTCCGGGCGTACTTCGCACCAAAACTCGCACTTTGTAGGATTGTCTTGGTTGCACGTAAGTACTGAGATACCGAAGGGCCCTGGCTGGTGGTGGGAGTGGACATGGTCGTTGAGAACCACCAAACGGGCTGGGTGCGGCTGGACAATTCAAACCCCGCCGTGCTCACTCCTCACCTGGGTATGAAAGTCACTCCCGCCTCCGGATTCCTCCTCTTAGCACAGATTGGCTACTTAGAACGAATATCCTCAATACGATGCGGATGATGCGCGGATTGCTGGAGGGCTCGGCCATGTCGGCCAGCACGCCTCATTGGTTACGCGCGGCGTTGGGAGGGTGTGTTTACACCTGTTTACACACACGACCTGTGCGCCTGATTCGGAGACGCAGATATCGGTCCCAGTCTTGTCCAGTGTCCCTCCCCTTTCACCCCGTCTAAATTACCCGACGGCATATCCTAGTCTGAACCCGAGGTCGAAGGAATGCACATCATCGATGCGGAAGCGGGTGATCCACACAACTCTCCCACGATCTCTGTTCTCGACCGTGAGTCTTTTCCTTGGCACCCCTTCACTCCCGCTTATCACTCACCTCCCCCAACCCTCCAGACCCAGCCTTCGCCGCCAAACATATACCCCACCTGGGCTATGTCGCCAAGGAGTCCAAAGTTTTTCATTGGATGGTCCAGGGCTGGAAGAAACCCGAGAGGAAACTGAACAGCCCAGAGTTCAGTTGCGGCGGACATAAGTGGTGCGTCCGTTCCGGCTGTAAGCGACTTCCTCACTTACACCATCTAAAAACGCGTCCAGGAGTATACTCCTATTCTCACTCGGCTTTCCGGGTGAGACCATCTCCGTCTACCTCGACCATACCAACTCCAACATTGGCGAGAGCTGGCACGTCTGCGCTCAATTCGCACTGGTCATCTCAAACCCTCACGACTCCACTATCCACACTGTCACTCGTACGTGATTCGTAACCCGGCGCGTTCTCGAACTCAATGGCCGCCCTCTCAGATGCACATCACCGGTTCACCGCCAAAGAGTGTGACTGGGGCACCACCCGTTTCGGCGACCTGCGCAAATTATCCCAAGCACAACCTGGTCAAGATCGCCCAATTATCGAGGAAGATTCCGCCGTGGTCTCGGTTTATATGAGAGTCTTGGAGGATCCGACTGGTGTGTTATGGCACAACTTCGTCAAGCAAGTCGATCTTTAACGTTCGCCTATTACGAGGTCTTATGCCCTTTTTCTAGCTACGATTCGAAGAAGGAAACGGGATATGTTGGGCTGAAAAACCAGGGCGCTACTGATTCCATGAACACCATTCTGCAGGCGCTCTTCTGCATCAACTCCTTCCGAAAGGTATCGTGTCGTGTTTTCCCTGACCCCAACGGCTTGTGAACCGCGATCCAGGCGGTTTACCAAATCCCGACAGAAGGTCAGCGTCCAACGGAGAGCGTGTCACTGGCACTCCAACGCGTATTCTACAACCTGGGAACCTCCGATCAACCAGTTGGTTCGTACGGTCCTCCATCCTGATGAGTTGGGTCACGGAGTTGACCATTCGCTATCCCGTTAGGAACAACTGAGCTAATAAAGTCCCTCGGTTGGAAGTTCGTCGACTCTGTTACCCCACGCGATGTCCAAGAATTCAACGAGATGTTACAAGACAAGCTGGAGTCCTTGATGAAGGTTCGTAGGCTACTCCTATGCTAGTCGGTCATTCTTCTTGAATAACCGTACGCATATCAGGATACGCCTGCCGAGAGTGCCATCTCAAAGCTTTTCGTCGGCAAGATGAAAAGTTATATCAAGTGTCTTAACGTCGATTACGAGTCAGCTAGAGAAGAGGAATTTCACGGTGAGAAAGGACGGACAACCCCCGGAAAAGAGTGCCCACGTTAATTGATCGATCTGCCGCATAGACCTCCACTTGAACATCAAGGGAATCAAGACGCTATACGACTCTTTCCGGGATTATGTCGCCATAAAGACGCTGGATGGTGAACTCGGGTACCAGGCTGAAGGATTTGGACTACAGGATGCCCGGAAAGGTGTTATCTTCCAGTCTCTTCCGCCAGTGTTGCACTTGTTGCTCAAGCGCTACGAGTTCAACGCGCAATGTCGTGAAACGGTCAAGGTACGTGTTACTCATGCCTTCGGAATGTTGTTGGTTTTGGTCCTGACTTCCCCCGAAGATCAACGATCGCTTCGAATTCCCCTTCGAAATTGACCTTGGCAACTTCCTCGACGAGACTGCCGACAGGTCCAAACCCTGGAAGTACAGACTTCATGGTGTCCTCGTACACTCCAGTGACTCCGACGGTGGACATTATTTCGCCCTCATCAAACCAGATCAGCACACCCGGTGGCTCAAATTTGACGACGAGCGGGTAACGCCCGTGACGGACCGGGAGGTGTTGGAGGAGAGCTATGGTGGAGAGCCGCTGAGTGGTATCGTCCCTCAAACACACTGGGACCAGGTTAAGGCAACGAGGAGGTTCGCGAACGCCCGCATGTTGGTATACATCCGCGGGACGGCGATCGATGAAGTCTTGGCTCCGCTCACCCAAGAATGTATCCCTTCGCACTTGAGTGAGTTGGTGTTGGTTGTGGTCGGGAACTTCTGGCTCATTCCTCTTCTAGGGCGGGAAATGGATGAAGAACGGACCAACATGGAGGCGGAGGAGAAGCGGAAAGTAGAGCCCCACCTGTTCCGGACCGTTAAAGTTATCACCGATGAGACTTTTTCTCGCCATGAAGGTTTTGACCTCGCATCCGTTGACGGGAAGAACTCGCCCATATCCGACCTCCCGGCATTCTGCGTCCTTAGGCAGATGACATATAGTGCATTCAAGTCAAGAATCGCCAAGCGTTTCGGCTATACCGAGAGACAGTTCAAACTGTGGGTATTGTCTAACCGCCAAAACGAGACAGTGCGACCGGACGCACACATTCCAGAGGATGAACCTTCATTGAGTACGTTGCGCAAAGTCTGTGCAGACGATTTCTGACGATAGTGTTAGCAATAGAAGTGATCCGTGCCAAGATGGGTATGCGGCGCGTTGATCTTCTGCTGTATCTCGATATACTCCCGGATCCCTCAAAGACAGGTTCACCGAAAACGTCGCGTAACGTATATACGTACACGAAGCAAATCCGGACTGGTGCTGTCGGGACGGTCACGATCTTCCTCAAGCACTTCGATGCTGCGAAACAAACGCTCTTTGGAATTGGCAAAATCTGCGCACCAAGAGCAAATGAAGTGGGCGACCTCGTCCCAGTGATCAACGAGAGGATGAAGTGGGCCCCTGGGACACCACTGAAGCTCTACGCGGTAATGAACCCGGCGCATCTTTACCAATACGATGTGCCAATTTCTCATCCTTCCACAGGAAATCGAACCTGGCATGATCAAACCCATGAAGCTAAATCTCACGCTCCCCCAGAGCGAAATCCAAGACGGAGACATCATCTGCTTCCAGCGTGAAATATCCGATCAGGAATCTCGCGACCTTGAGTCCCAGGGATTGTGCTCGGACCCACCGCAGTTCTATGACTTTCTGCTGAACAGGGTGGTGGCGCTGTTTAAGCCCAAGTTCCACAAGTCAGATGCTGATCCACCGGAATTCAGTATAGTGTTGAATCAGAAGCAGAGCTACGATACCGTGGGCTACCAGTTCATTACCGGCTCCGTGCGATGTGAATATTTCTGACTCACTTTTCTCAGATGGCTACCAAGGTCGGAGAACGACTCAAGTACGAACCGATGAAGTTGAGGTTCACCTCGACCCACACTGCCAACGGCCAAGCCAACTCAATTATCAAACGCGGGCTAAACCAAACCGTCGCCGCGATCTTACCCCCTTCCTATGTCCCCTCATCCACAACCGTCATCCTCTACGAAAAGCTTGAAGTGAGCATCATCGATCTCGAGGCAAAGCGGGGTCTCATGGTCACCTGGATCGGTACCCACAACGAACGGGGGTTGACGTATCCGTTCTTGTTGTCCAAGACCAGCACGGTCCAGGACTTGATCGAGGGGTTGTCGAAACAGGTGCGACTAACGCTGACGGGTTCTGGTAAGATCAGGGTGTTTACATTTGGGAGGGACGGAGAGACGAGGGACGAACTCGCTGTGGCTGAGACGATTGGGAATATCCCCGATCCAGTTGAGTTATTTGCGGAGGAGATTACTTGGGAGGAGCCGGTTTCATAAAGGGACAGGATCTCCTTGGACTCGGTTCAGAACGCTGTATGCTATGGATGCTCGTGTTTTCTCTATTTGTTGTAGTTTATTGTGCGGAGAAGCACCGATGTTGTACTTCTGTGGGCGACGCGAACTCTCCGAGGGAACACCGCGCGATCCATGACGATAGCTGGGTCGGAACACGCGGGGGGGATGGGGAGGCGGCGTATTGGCAGTCGGTGGCCTCCCATGGAAAAACCGGCCGCCCGGGCTCGGGAATTTTCGAGCCGGGATAACTGAACTCTGAGAATAAGATAGAATGAACTCCTGTCCATCGTGCTTTCGAATCCGCAGGGATCGGAACCCATGCAGAATTATCTATCGGGAGAGGGTGACCACAATTTCACTCGAGGGAGGTAAGGGGCACAGACCCTGATGCCTACGAATGACTAGGATTGGCACACGATTCAACCTGAGGGCGTAATGGGGAGTTCCGGCCTCATTACCGGATGTCGCCGGAGTAACCATGAATTGCTCTCATTTCTGTACACACGTCGATCTGAATGACGACCAAACGTATATTTCTTGTTTTGGAGTGGACCTTTCTGGTTACCCTTGTTTCTACGAGTCAGCCGCTACGCTTCCGTCGAGGAGATCGGTCGGCCAGCCATCGCCTGGTCAAACATAGTAAGTGCATGCAGCCCGTATGGTAAACCTCCGACGGTGTAAGCGGGAACCAGGTGGCCAGCCCTAGAAACGAAGTGAGATTAAATGGGTAAGGCTCTAACCGGGGTACGAACTGGTAGATCCGGATATAGGAGAAGAATCCGGCGTTCTTATACTGTCCGACCGTGACCCCATCGACCTTCCATGAGGTCCAGGGGGTAGAAGCATACTGCGAACTGTGCGTGAACCGTAGGGCGTCGACCATATTCTCAACCCCCTGGTAGTTGCAGATGTAGTCTGCGTCACCATCGTAGATAACTGTGCGGATTCCAGCGTTAATGACCTTTTCCAAATGAGGCCGGCTGGTCTTCATCCAGTCCCCTGTTACCACGAGGCACGTTAGTGTATCTGGCGGCGCACACACGGTAACCACACTGACCGGTACTAGCAAAGTTATTATAGACGTCATTATTGCCCTCAGCCCATGATGTCTCAGCGCCGATCTTGGTCTTTTGATCGTTCAACCAGGTAGTAAAGTTCGAGGGGTATGTTGAGGGATTACGGTCAGGGACATAATAGACATCCCATGGGCCGGACAGACGTCCAAGGACTCGGGAGTTGCAGAATTTCTGGGCACGAGCACAAGCCTTGTCGGTTCCAGTATTAGCACAATCGAGGATCTAAATGCGAGTTAATCGAGCCGAAGCAAAGGGAGAGACCGCTCGAACCCTGTCTCTGCATCCATCAGACGAATAATAAGAGTCGTTGGTCTGTTTTATTCTTGCGTCATCCACCAGTTGATGGTAGG
>Ga0307511_10002521_pt1 | contig 19119 bp, 16 predicted proteins | sample 13_EM_MG_FD_200266 | JGI IMG/M metagenome (GOLD analysis project Ga0307511, IMG submission 200266) | Populus trichocarpa ectomycorrhiza microbial communities from riparian zone in the Pacific Northwest, United States - 13_EM | ecosystem: Host-associated > Plants > Roots > Unclassified | place... | reverse complement strand
ACTCGTGAAACCACAGGTACCCGTGCTGACGACCTCCCCAAAGAAGGAGTTCCTGGGCGGTTGTGGGGTTATTGAGGAGTTTCACGTTTTTCATTGCCAGATTGACCCTTTTGAGTTGTTTCGCCAGTAAAAACTCCAAATATAAAGTGGCGCCCGCGCTCTTAGTTCAGTGGTACTTTTAAAATGATAGCTGTTACATATTATTCATGGCGTCTCTTCACAAGCGTTTGCATGTTGTTTCCAGTCTGGGATGCCCAGACTCACTCAAATCTTCATCACCTCCCACGAGGACATTGTTTTTACCACTCACGTGTACCGCCATTGACACAAGATAGGAATGCAGCGGTGGGTGTCACGCCGGGGCGCTGAGCGGTTGAGTTCAACAGCAACGGCGACGTTATAGGCGCTTGACGTCAGGCGGCATTGCCCTGTGCGGATGGTCATCCTGGCCATTTTTAGCGTCCGCCCTGTTTTTCCCATCCACCGAAGTCGAAGGGGTTCCGTGGGCACAGCGAGAGCGAAAGTTGGGTTGAATTACATAGAAAAAGTCGTCGTTAGAGTTGAAGTACTCGTATTTACTCGTCCAAAAGAGAATATTTCATCCTGTTGGTAGAGGTCGAGTGGTCGTTAAAAAGCGATAACGTCAGCTGAGTCCAGGCCAAGTGAATTGGCTGGCTTTCCGTCGTGTTCCTTCTCCATTTCGATTCTAGAAGTCGGCTGGTGTTGGATCACGTGCCAATCGACGGGCTTCTTCCCTGACGCGGTGCTCTTTCGATTCTTCCGTTCTCAAATCGACGATAGACAGACCATGACTTCCACAACACCTTCGGTCCTCATCGTTTGCCTAGGTCTGCAGCGCCTTTGCGAATTGCGCGTGATGCGGGATAAGGCAGGATATCATTGACGCGAACACTCACCATCAGGGAACATCTGCCGATCTCCGTTGGGAGAGGCCGTTCTCCAGCACGTCGCGAAGCAACGAGGCTTAGATATCTTCGTCGATAGTGCTGGGACCGCGGGCTACCACGTTGGGGAGGAGCCGGACGATAGGTACGGGCCCACGTCTTTGCATAAGCGAGCGTCTGTTCACCCCCGCTCGTAGAACCGTGGAGACCTGTAAAAAAGTCAGTGGTCGCTTGACAGCCTGACGCGATGGCCTTCTCGAACCTGACGTCGGGCGTCCCACATTCTAGCACGGCGTTCCGATCGACAGCTCCGCTCGACAGGTTTCCCGGGAAGACTTCAGCCGGTTCACCCATATCCTTGCTGCGGATGAGTCAAATCTTGCTAATCTGAAGAGGATCCAGCCGAAGGATTCCAAAGCAGAGGTCCGGCTGTTCGGCTCATACGATGATAACAGACCGATTGCGGTGAGCGACCTCACTGATTGTCCTCTGAACGGTCGGGGACTGATCATCTATGGCGAACTTCAGGATCCGTATTATGGAGGAATAGTGAGTGCTCAAGGCGGTCAGATTCAGCCTGCGTCTGACCGCTGCCGGAATGTAGAGTGGATTCGAGAAATGCTACCAACAGTGTTTGCGATACTCCAACAAGTTCTTGGATGAAGTGGTTGGGGCGGTTTCTGCCACACCTGCGACCTCGAGCCTCTAGGGATACCAGATGGTTGGGCGGATAGTCGGGCGAGAGTCCCCCAATGTTCTAGACATACCAACAGTCACGTTGCACACCTCCACCCCTCTGGCTTTTGGAACAGGGGTTGTATTTGGGTTATTAATTCTCTCCAGTTGTGAAAGACACTTACAGAATCGTACACCGAAACGAATACCCGTAGGCCCAGCCGAGGACGAGTCCCGGACCGCAAGAGCACTGGGCCTACACTCCAAAGATGACCTCCGTTTGACTTTCCGTCTCCCTTTCTCCATTTTGTCCCATACAACGGCTACCGGGTCGCAAAGGTCTCCGAAGGCTGCTGAGCTTGATGCGGATTCACACCCCACGAGTCAGCTGCGATAGGGGCCTAGACGTTGCGCGCCGGTCTCGGGTGGACGAAACAGTGTGGGGAGGAGGTTGCGGCGGAATGTGGCGGGTTCCTGTCCATGGGCTGACGGTTCCTTTGCCCATCCACACCCGGGCGCGCCGCTCACATGTTGTCTGAGCGGCCGAGAACAATCTCGTTGAGACAGGTTCACTTTGCAGGACACTCGCTGGTTACGTAGCGCATACACCACCTGTTCCCAGCCCCTCACTCCAATCTGCGCGCATGTAATTTTATGCGGGGCAAGGAGTTGAAGGGCTTTGGAACGTCTGGCGCCTGGAAACCGGCTCTGACTGTTACGGTCACTGTACACTGAAAACCAGTGTTTGGAGCTAGGCCGAAAATATGCCGTCAGCCCCGTTTATTACCCATGCTCCGAGGGTGGAATCAACCAGATTGCCATAGTATCAACGATGTGCGGAAGATGAGACGATTAGTATGAGGTTGGAGCCTCGATCTCGTTCCCGTGTGGAGTCACGCCTTTGACAGCCACAAAATGTCAAAGAAGGCATTCTTTTCGAGGCGTGCCTGGGAAGCCACCAAGCGTGACACCGATGAATTATTACGGAAAATAAAGACGAACCTAGACAACGATGAAAAGGACTAGATTTCGGCTCCGAAAGTCCACCCAAGCTGGGAATCTCCGTTGGAGGACAATGGATCACTCGCTGGACGTCCACGCCACGTCGGGTTAACAGGACGACAAATGACCCAAAGACTGACCACATGGGGGGAGTGTTCCTCGCCATTCAATATTGCTCGGTCAGTTGGTCGTAGCGCGCCACAAGCAAGTGAATCGGCAGATTGGAGCCCATTGGTAGAAGCTTCTGTCCTGGCCTGGTAAGGGGGCTAAAATTCTCGCACAAACTGCGGCCGTCACCGCACTCGTACCAGTCGAGGCAGAGATCGGGGGGCAAGTCAGGATCGAGCAGATAATTACATTCGTACCAACCCCCATTTGAGCGCTGTTGCATTATTAAATAATCGAGCATGCCCAGATCCATCCGTTTAACGCAGCGGGGATATGGTTCTGCAGGAAAGTGACAGGTCGACTAGTACAGCCGAAGATAGGTCGGGTTCGTCAATGATGCCAGTCGTGAGTTATCGTTGGCGCCGTGCGCGAGGGGATCGGGTTGTGGACGTCGGACGGGCCGAATCGGCCTAGTAAGGTCCATCTGCATCCACTTCCACCATGTATCACCCAAACGATCAGTCGGCAAACTAGGATCCACTAAGACCTTTCCGACCATTCGTTTCTTCCTTATTAGATCAGAATCTGGCCATAGGGTTTCTCCATTCTCACCCTGAGCTACAGTTTACATACATCTTCGGAAGTCCCGAAAGGAAAATAAAGGCTCTCCTAATTGCCACCGAAGCAGCCCGCCCCAGATCACGATCGTATACATAAGTTTTGATCTTCGAATGATTGGAAAAACACCCAGTTGGAAATCCCAACCCGTGGAGAACTCGGGAATACGTACAAGGTGATATGGGGTGGCTTTCGTGTCTCGGTCCGTGCACTCTCTGGGACCCCGGGGACCATGCCGTGAGTATTGCACGACGCGGTGGCGGTCCTTTGACGGTGGAAGCGGACATGCTTCTAAAATACATGCTGAGCAATTATGGAATGGTTCCTGGCCGAATGATCGTTGTCGCCTCAGCGGACCACGGGGCTGGCGTACCGTGAAAGGATTGTTGAGTCAAACCGTGTAAAGGTCGCGTCTGGCGTGTTGAACTCACCACCTAGGGAACGACGCAGGACGAGTGTTACTATTTTGAGCCTCAGACCCACTCGATTGACACGTTTGGAAGCCGTGATGGTCCGTGCGCTTTGCACACCCCGCACCCCGCACCCCATTCCACCTCTCTGGACCGACCACCCAGACCCTCACCGCTGCCTGTACGACAAGTGTTACTCACCCTTCATTCTAATCACATCCAACTCCGGCTTTGTAACATATCAGACCATTTCTCGTTGGCCGTCGCGCAACAATGTCCACAGGCGCCGAGTTAAAAGTGGTCCTGATCACCGGCTGTTCGAGGGGTGGAATTGGATTTTCACTGTAGGCCTCCCGACGGACATAAAAAAAGGCTGACCAGGAGTGCTGACCAAACCGAAGATGCGAGGAATTCGCCGCCGCGGGATGCAAGGTCTACGCGACTGCAAGAAGACATGAAGCGATGGATGGTTTTTCTCACGAAAAGATCGAAAGGGTGACTCTGCCGGAGTCGGGAATCCAGCTCGGAAGCTCACTGCGTTTCTGGTAGATCGTCCTGGATGTCACCGACGAGGAGAGTCGGAAGAGCGTCATCAATAGGGTGCTCAGAGAGAGTGGCCGCATCGACGTACTGGTCAACAACGCTGGCGTGATATGCCCTGGTGAGCCTTCTTGCGGTCATGACAGCAGGGGAAAGCAAATTCATCATTGGGTAGGGCCAGTCTTGGATGTGGACCTAGATACCGCCAGGAACGCGTTTGAAACGAACCTCTTCGCCCCGATGAGGCTTTCGCAGCTTGTCATCCCACATATGGCCGAACGGGGAAGCGGGATTGTAGTGAATGTTGGTTCTGTCGCTGGGAATATGTGAGTCCCCCACCGCCAACATGAATGGTCAGATGACCCTACTCACAGCGCAACCCCGTGGAACGGGACATACTCTGCCACGAAGGCTGGGCTCCATCTGCTCACCGACGCTCTTTCCATGGAATGCAGTTACCTCAACGAGAACATCAAAGTAATTCTCGTCGTCCCGGGGGCTGTCAAATCAAACCTTGCAAACAATGTGGCAGGCTATGATCTCCCACCCGACTCACTATTCAGACAATTCACCCAAATCATTCACAAACGGATCGCGACCAGCCAAGGTGCAAACGCAAAAACGGCGGAGGAGTTCTCTCAACAGGTAGTTTCCCAGGTGCTTAAACCAAACCCCCCGGAGTACATGACACTCGGTGGGTACGCCACAGTGCTCGCTATCGCTCAGTGGATGCCCCGGTATTTGGTGCGGTGGGTTATGTGGAAGATCTGGAATAAGCGCAACCAACCGTAGAGGGAAGGGATCCCCATAGCTGGCTGGTATAGAATCCGTGGTGTATGTAATGGCCGCTGGGTAATTGTTGATTACCGTCTTTTTTGCTGATACGAATCTTTGGTGAATCGGTGGTGGACTCGAACGCCCTCGGCCACCGCTCATCGTTCTCTTGCGGCTGGGCGCTGAGGTAGAACCTAACTTCAGCTGTGCATTCCATTAACTGTGAGGCGGATCGGGATCAGAAGGACAAATGACACGAATACAACGCGCCCACACCGCCTCCAAATGCGTTGAGCCCAATTGTCATCCCACAAACCTATCCTTTTTGTTCTGACAAGACCCTGGTTTAACCACATCAGAGCAGATTACTTGTCGCGAAGATACCCGGGCCCAACAGCTTTGACAATCCCCGAGTTCCGAGCCTGCAATGCGCCCGGACTTTGACACCGACCTCAACGGAACGTCCGTGAGGTCGCCTTTGATCCCGTTCCGTCGCCACTTTAACTTTTTAGGGCGAAACAGGTTGAGGTTCAAAACGCGACAACGCGATGGGCCGGCTAGGGCTCTTTAGGACGTGAAGCGGCCGTCCGAAAACGGTAGGTTCAAGGGGCTCGGATTTTCAATGGCCCAAGAAGGGTACCGATCGGTCGTTGATCGTCCCGTCCCAACGCCATTGTTGCTCGCCAGCCGTCGTCAGGTTAACCGCTAGTCCCACCGGACCAGACCCTCCCAAAGAATATACGTCGTTCCTTACACACGCTTGTCGGACGGGACGTTCTCGATTGCATTTTTCTTTGTCTTGGAAAACAATTGATTGCGATCGGTTTCACATCCGTACCTCAGCGTCCCCCTCCTTTGGATGGGACGGTGGAGGAACGTGATGTAACCATTGTTTCGCAGAATCCCCGCCCCAGGTCTGGCCGTTTAATGGACCACGCCTTCCGAAATTATGTGATGTGGTGTGTATTTTTCTTTTTGGCGACGTAGGCGTATTCTGGCGCCCGTCGACATTGACTTAAATCCGCTCCCTAGATGCTATGTCTGTCCCTCCAAAACGCCTTCCCCGGACCACTTTCCACTCCTCTTGTTGTCCCTCCGCTTCAACTCGCGATGACCAACGAACTTTTGTCCTCCATTATTTACCTTTTGTCGGCTGCGCCAACTTCCCCCTCCCACGAACACCTCGACGTCACCATATACGAAAACGGGTTCGCCACCTCGTCTATAGCCACTCCGGTCCTCTCGGGTTCTGGCTTCTCCGACCCGTGGGTTTGCCCAACGCTTTTCGTCGCAATCCGGAGTGTTCTCATCCACACGGCGATAAGGTGGCCAAGCGTGATGTAAGGACCGGCTACAGTTATCACGGATCGCCTTTCATTAACTAGCTTCCATAGTTCCGCACATCAAATCGTCGATTCGCTGCAGGATGCCCTTTTTATACTTGGAGAGTGTCATGTCGTCTTCTGTGTACAGTCCCTTCTCCCCTCCACTCGTTCCCCCTCGCTGATCAGCCGGTACTGCAGCGATCTGAGCTCGCCCTCCTTATTTCTGCCCCCTCTGCTCAAGATATCGTCTCCTGTTGCCACCTCCATAACGACAGCATTCCCTGGGACACCTTGGCGGCTCTCGACGCCCAGACTAAGCCAATGACCCAGTTTACAAACTTCACAGCCGACCCGCTCGACACGATCCTCGTATCCCCGGTATCTGATACCACGATGTACTATGCTAACGACCTCGTGAACGAGTATGACGGACCGGTATGTTGTCACACGTTGGCTCCATGCGGATGTGTATATTAATCTTTGGTCCGTAGTTGTTTGACGATTGGAGCTCGCATACCTACCAAACGAGTTGCGAGTCCAGTCCAAGCACCGCCGAGTCCCACTACCTTCCACACGAAACCACTTATTACCCCCAGACGTCAATATATTCACTGCCTTCCGGCGTGTACTCCGTTGAGTACACCGCCCTCGATACCCTCTCCCGCGACATCTCCGACACCCTCGGAGAACCTAGTTTTGCACCTTTCCTTGAATATCCACAGACCATGACCGCGGATCCCTACGAGTATGCCTCCACTTCCACCTCCCCCGCCTCCACCCGTTCATCTCCCTTTCCCGAGACTCCTATCTTCGACAACTTCCGCTCCGAGCTGCCGCAAATCGTCTCCCCGATGTCTACAGTGGTTCGTGATGTGACGAGGCAGGAGGAACAAAACGTTGACAAGGTGACGGAGATTGTTTCCCAAACCTACCCTACTTCTCCCGCCTCGGCAGCGGCCCTCTCCCCCCTCTCCGACTGCGAGTCAAACCCCTCCTCTCGCTGCTCAAGCACGTCGCCCTCTTCTCAATCAAGCTCGGGCGACTCAACTTCCTCTGTCTCCAACGAGGAGATCCCTCACGTCCCTGTAAAGGTTGCTGAAAAGAAGACACGTCGCACCAAAACCGGAGGTATCAAGAAGAAGAAGAATAGGTCCAAGGAGAAGCACTTTTGCTGCTACTGCCAAGAATGCTTCACTCGCGACCACGACGCAGAGAGGCACCAGAGAACGTGCAAACTCAACCCGAACTGCTCGCGAAAGGAGCAGTGCAAGGTTTGTGCGAAGGCTCTCCCTGTTCGGCTCGACGCAAGACGGAGGCATTGGGGAACCTTGGAATGTTCCGATGCTGCAAGAAAACGCGGTTGGCTGCGGATGGACGAAGAATCTTACGAGCTTCTGTGAAAGGTGGCATTCAGTCGTTGCCTCTACCTCTTTTCCTCTTTCTTTATTATTGTTCGATATTCGACCCATCATACTTTAGAATCCCCCTGGACACTATACCCTATGCCACATCCCATTCCACCCGCGCTATCCCCTTCCATCGCCAAATTTCTTCGATGTCTCTCTATCACCCCATCATCAATGCTGTAGCGTTAGTTTATCCACATTTTAGTGGCCCCCCATGTAGCATAGCGTTTTCGGGCTCTCACTTTCTATGCGAAGCCACTCCCGTTCCTTAAAAGGTGTCTCTCCTCTTTCCCACTTCATCTAATTGTAGCCAAACGCTCTTCACGTGAGAGCCGGATCTATCCTTCGTAATAGTTATCTTCGTAAATATATCAACAACTTGAATCACCCTGACCCTTCTGTCGATTGAGTTCGTTCGAATTCTGAGATCTGGAATCCGATGTTATTGTCCTGATCGCCGGCGTCCGACCCACAGGGAGTGCTTGGGAGAGGGACGGACCAGCTCAACAATAAGCCACGACAGTCACCCCAAAACTGTTGAGGTCTGACATGTTCCCGTCGCCCGTCGTCCATTCGTTTGGCCAAACCTTGAATCAGGGCTGGCATTGGACAGGGAAGCGAATCAGGTGAACCCCGGTGATCCGGCGACAAAAGAAATCCCCACCCTCAGATTCCATCTAGTCGGCATTTAAACTGGACGCGCCACCAATACAGTTCTTACCCCATCAAGGACGGCTAAGCAGGCGCTTTATAGGGTCTATCAACATTTGAAAACGATTCTTATCTTTCACTCGGGGTGCGCCCAATGTCGACCATAATCGGGGCCACAGGAATGATTCAAACCACAGGTTTATGCGGGACAAGACCCCTTGAACAAAATCCTCGGCAGTGCAATATACGCGACGCGGGGAACCAGGACTCCAATTTCAACATATGGCTTTGTTGGATCACGAGGGTGATCACCCTTTGATGAACGCAGCCCCGAGTCGTGAATGTGTGGCTGTTCGGAGGGTTGGGCCAATCGCCTGTGTTTGCGTGAGCCTACTACCCCGCGAATCCAGATATTCATCCAGGGAACGAGATCCGAGTATCTGTAACATGTGGGAAAGGGAAGGGTCGATTGAATCGTGCACAGCTATTGTATCAACAGCCATGGTCCCTCAGGGTCCTGGGATCGGACCCATACCGAATACGAGTGCTGAGGTCGTATCGTGATGGGGACTCGACGCATAGGGAACAGGCCCCACAAGGTGATACCGACCACGCGGAATCTAAATGAATCGGGCCCAAGCGATGCACTAACCAGTTATCGGGATGCAGAGTGATTTCGATGATAAGGCCCAAGCAACAAGCACTAGCCCCTACTTGGAGCGCAGACAAGGTAAGATCTTCGACGCAGCGCTGGGGTAAGATTGCCGCTCGAACACCACGGACACTGGCTATCACCGTTCAACCAGGTAAACGGAGAGGACGGTTTTTGCCACTCCGGATGGAAGCCTGGAGTGGCATCAGGCATCGCCGATCCGTCCGAGTTCCACCATGGTCGCGCCAAGACCAGAGTATAGGAGGAAGCATTGAGGCTGGGTAAGGGTTCGTGGCTCCCGCTACCAGACCATCCGGCGTGCGGTGCTATCTTCACGAGAATCTGACAATTGTTTGCGAATGCCAACAAAAAAGGGTCCTACCAGGTGGAGTGGACTAGCACCACGCCAACGGGTATTGCGACGTGTACGTGTAATATCGATGGCGGGAGAACGGGAATGTATCCTGTCTAGACTTTGCAGCATTTAGGAGACACGGTCCGAGCGCTGTGCGGATTTAGCCCCCGTCCGTGTTGGACGTGGTGTCTCCGCCAAATTCTAACCAAAAGGAGAGTAAATGCCAATAACAAAGAGCGTGTGACCCAAGACGCAGGGGGAGGGGGGGAAGCTTGAACCCGCCATTTACACTTCTGAGCCCAGGAACCTAACAAGGGGACTGCCTCGTGCTGGAGAAGATGACCCGGTCCATTTCTGATCGTCGCGGAGTGGGAAAAAACCTCCAAGCGTCGGAAACACCCAAAAGGTTGAAAGGCGTCCTATCGGCACGGTGACACATGAGGTGATACACGATTTGGCGGTTTCGTACCGACAATAAGGCGCGAGCAATCAGTAGCGTATAGACAGGAGTTGACTGGCTGTCCGTCCAGTGTGCATGTATGTAACTGGCGACCCATTCAATTATGGCATCACTGAGAAACTAAAAAAAGGTCACGTTCAACGAGAGCCGTCAATACAGCCCGTATCTAGTCGCGTGCGGACCTCCTCGGAGGGAGGAGACGAGAACGTAAAGGTGTGATAAGCGACTCCATCACTATGCCCAGTCGTGGCAGAAGGACGGCTCGACACGGGTGAAGTCTTATCCCGTTCGCAGACGCGGTGAGACCCGACCCACATCCTTGGAAGCACGTCAAACGGAGCGTGTATACCTTATTTTTGTCAGACAAAGGGAGGATAGAGGTTCCTGGGGCGGGGACTAGCTAGATGCGCGTTGGTCCCGACGAATCAGGGGATTCCTCCCACCACCCTGGCCATTTGACGAGAAACCTCACAGAGCTCTAGTCGTCCGAACGCCTGAGGACGCGTTGTTCGTTGTCGTGCGGGGTGAAACGCAAAAACACCGCACATCGCCGGAAGAGCCGGTGACCGTTTTGGGTCAACTCCGCGAACTCGATCAACCGTGATCACCGACGGCCACGATGTCCAAGTACGACTCGTACCTCACCCCAAACTCAACACCCACAAAACTCCCCAAATCCCAGCGGTCCCGACAACGGAGGGAGCCGTCGGGCGTGTTCTCACTCTTTCAGCCGAATCAAGTTCAGCTCTTCCGAGAGGCATTTTCATTAATCGACCATGACGCGGACGGTGTCGTTACCGAGCAGGACCTGAAGCACATATTCGCCAGCCTCGGTATGAAGTTCCTTGTTCCCTTCTGGATACACTTCGGCTCCGTCCTTCTCTCGCACCGACACTCAGACGTTCTACCCTTTCATATCTCGTAGGGATCAGCGCCTCGAAACAGCGGATCGAGGATCTTCTCAGCGATCGACCGGGGGCGCACAGCAGGAATCCTTCTGCTGAATTCGACTCCTCCGGGGATAGAGGGATCACATTTCCCATGTTCCTGACGATGATGGGCGAGCATTTGTACGATTTCGATACGGAGCAAGAGCTACTCGGCGCGTTCGAGTGTTTCGACGAAAATGATAGCGGATTCGTCAAGGCGGAAGAGATGAGGAAGTGGTTGAGTGAGTCGGGAGAGCGGATGGATCAATCAGAGGTGTTCGCGCGCGTTCCACTCCCTGTTCTTTCAGGACTGAGGTTTTACTCATAGATCGACAAACTCCTCAAAGGTCCGTTTACCGATCGGCAAGGCAACTTCAACTATCGGGAGTGGGTCAAAGTCCTACGGATAAACGCGGACAACGAAGAACAGGACCCGTTTTAGACCAGTATCAATGTGTTCGAATGATGTGTGCAATGTACAGTGAGTTTGCCTCCTGAAACTTACCCCGTAATTCCTCCAATAATTTGTATCCAGGTACTGTGATACCAATCTACCTCGTAACGACCAATAAGCACGTCCTTTTCTGACGGTTTCGACGTGATCAAGTCTACATGCTGGCAGTGATACGATTTACGTCGCAGAGGAGAGTCCCTTCGATGCTCCCCAGACACAAGACAGTCTTGCATCGAAGCAGCACGTCCCCCGGTGTTTATGCGTTGTCTTGAGGGTCGAGACCTCGTTCCACGCAGCCACCCGATACCCATTGTTTGACTTCTGATACACAAACTCCCAGTCAATGTTTTCCCCGATCTCGAATGTTTGACACTTCAATGGCACCACCGGCTTCCCGCTGATGATGTGGACGTCGTAACACCCCTTCTGTAGTATCGGGTGTATACCCCACTTGCCCGATGTGCAACGATGTGATGTGCTTCTGCATCTCTTTTCAATCGCTCGGACGCTGAAGCGCTTACCTTCCGCCGGCCCCTTTGTTCGCTGGGGAGCCTCGTGAATGCAAATCGTGTTTCAGCTTTTAGAGTCAGTGTACGAATTAGAGCATTTGAGGGATCATCCGGTGATTGGTCGCGCCCTACCCGCGGTAATGCAACCTGGTGGGTTGTGCTTGGGGACGATTGATTGAGGAGAGAGACCAAAAGGTTCCGTGCCAGGAACCAATAACGAGTGTACTTTGCCAAGTTTGGTCTAAGGCAATTAAAAGGTTGTGCACTTTTGCCTACCAATGGTCACGGCACTGACAGCCTGTCTGTCGTGTCACCTTGTGACGCGATCTCAACTCATGGAGCCAATGTTGAACATTTCCTGATTTAGTTTCCCGGTGTTGCTTGGTCATCCGCCTTTGCTTGATACCTCGATGTCGGCCCAAGGAGAGACACCCGTCTCGCGACGGTTGTCCAAAATCAAGCACATCATCATCGTCAGCTCCGGGAAAGGCGGCGTAGGGAAGTCGTCAGTCTCCGTTCAGGTTGCCCTTTCACTATACGCTTCGAGGCCGGACGTCCGGGTGGGGGTTTTGGATGTGGATTTGACAGGACCTTCAATTCCTCGGATGCTTGGTTTAGACGGTCATCCCGTACACCAGAGCACCGATGGCTGGGTTCCCGTCTATGCTGATGGGGGCGAGGCTCGGCTGGCTTGTATGAGCGTAGCGTTTTTGTTGAAGAAGAAGGATGACTCTGTCGTCTGGAGGGGTCCAAAGAAAAATGCGATGATTCGCCAGTTTTTAAGCGACGTCAGATGGGGCGAGTTGGATTATCTTATCGTCGACACCCCTCCCGGTGAGTTCCTCCCTCATCCCGGTGGGCTATCATGATCTGATCAAAGATTGTCTCGTGGCCGATGCGGCTCGTGCATTGCGTTTTCTCTCTCTTTGATCCATATGGTCGCTTTCTCTTCCGCTTTGGACAGGCACCTCTGATGAACACATCTCGCTAATCGAACACCTGTCACCCGTACACTCGCGCTTGTCGGGTATAGTGGTCACCACACCGCAGGCCGTTGCGCTCCTCGACGCGATGAAGTGCGTTTCGTTCACCCGAACGGTCTCTCTACCACTTTTAGGGGTTATCGAGAACATGAGCGGATACGCGTGCCCGTGTTGTGGGGAGATCAGCAATGTGTTTTCTACCGGAGGGGGGGAGTCCATGGCAAGGAAGGAAAATATTCCCTTCCTCGGAACGTTGCCTATTGATACCGAACTCGTCACGTTGCTCGATGCAGCCGAGACGGAGCAGGAGGATGATAAGTCAATGGGGGACGGGGCGCAAGAAGGGTTCCGGCTTCTACGTCGATACAAGACGACGTCATCTGCGAAGCTTTTCGGCCCGATCGTCGAGAAAATATTGTCGGGGCTTTCTGGATCTGCGGAGGGATAGAAAGGAGGACGAGGTAAAAAAGAATGCTGCGCTAAGTCCGAGTGGGTTCCGTGCCAATCATCCTGAAGAGTTCACTGATCTGACCCTCAGTCGATCAAGGGACTATCGACTGCGAACGAACAGTTGTAGCAGGATTTCTCATGCTGCCCCACGTTTGTGATGGGTGAGGCCTCGTGTACCGCCTGCAGGCCGCCCAGAGTGGCTGGGGATTGTTTCTGACTGTATGTAGCGAATGAAATAATTCGTATGTGGTCACGAGTTACCTCATACCCGCATCCGTCAATCTGTCTCCGCTGGGGTGGAAGACTCGGCTGAAACCATGTCCCTTCTTTTTCTGCGTCTCTTCCCCGACGACCACCATCTCTCCTGTTCGCCCCTCGTTGTGCATGTTCATCCTACCCCTCACGAAAGGACACGACCGCCGCGGCTACTAATATTTTTTCCTATCCTTAATTTGCTCCCTCGCGCCAGAACGAATACCCAAGCCTGCGAACTCCCGAACAAGAAAATTTGAGTTACTGGTATCCACGAAACCGCAGACCTCGTCATGACCCGCCACGTCCACTCTATAGCCGTCGTTCAAGGTTCGCTTTCTACCACCGTTCCATCCCCCGTCGCCCCACGACCGGAATTACTAACACGTCCTGTAACCTTACTCAGAACCGTCTTCCCCCCGCCAACCCTCATTGTTTTCGCTTCCCCGCATACCCACGCCCCTCACTGTTCGGGGACACCTCCCCAGATCCAGCTCTCAGGGCTCGGGTCGCGTCGAGCAGTGGATAGAAGATCAACGAGGCGAGGATCAGGATCCCACACTTCTATCCCCCATGCCCCGACACTCGGACACCATCATCCACACTCGCCGCTTCGCCCCAGTCGTCCCACGGACCCCCGTTCCTCGACAAGATTCCTCCGACTTTGTTTTCGTCGATGATGACGAAGAGGTGAGTGCACGTGAACCTCCGATGGCTCTAGTTCTGACGGGTGTCGTCTCCCTTCCTTCACGCGTTGGAACCAGCTACCGACCGGGGCAGAGCAAACTCAAAGATCTCCGTCTCAGGGTGGCCGCACTTCCGGTTTATTCAGCAACTCTTCTTCCCCACTCAAGTGGAGGATGTCGTTCACACCCTCAATAAGAAGATCATCCGCCGGAAGCCACAGCAGGGGGTCTAGTTTGCCCACGTTCAGCACCTCGACGCCAAAAACTCCCGAAAAGTCCGATGGAACCAAACGATCAACTTCCCCATGGAAGGCAAAGTTCCAGCGCCCGAGTGTGATGGGTCATTTCGCATCCATATCCGAATCCGAAGCAGCGAAGTCACGCCCTAGTTTTGGTTCGTCGGATTCGTATTCCCCAAGCAGACCATCATTGGATGCGACGGCGTCGCTCAATACGATGGGCACCCAGAACTCGGTCCGATCCAGTCCAGGGTTCGCCAAGAGTTCCCATAGCCTCTGGAGTCTCCCCCCCTCTGCCACGCACATCAATGACCCTCCTGGGTCCACCAAGCTGGTGTCACAGCCTTCGAAGAGTACCATCAGGGTTCCGTTCTCTCTGAAACCCTCTATCCATAACCTCCAAGGAAGTACTCCAAGCTTGATCGCCAGCGCGAGGAGAAAAAATAGGAGAAAGAGGCTTGTCATCGGAGGAATCCCCCTTAATGATTACCGTCGATACGAAGCGGCAAAACGTTGGTGTGAAGTAGGTCTTCTCCCGTCTATATTGCGAGGAGCGCATTTCTTACCTCCGCTCCCAGTCATTCGGCGAGATTGGTTCGATTGCTAGGGGGGCGAACGGTGACATCCTGGTGGATTTCCAGAAAGCAGAGGTCGCGGATACCGTATGTTCGGGCATGTTTCCACCCTTGCTCTTGCTGATACCCATCCTTGTAGGTGTGCCGCGTTCAAGCTCGCGTCAACATCGCCGGAGTCGGTAGTTGTTCCCTCTCGTGGCATACCCTAAAATAACTCTGTTCGTAAGGTCAGCATTTCGCCGTCAACTCATTCGAGTTTTATCTCATGGTACGATGCGAACTCAGTGTGTGCCCCCCAACACCCCCTGATACCCCGGACGTCTGGTCCGACCTGCTCCCAATTACATACAACGCACGTACAGTTCTTGCCCTCCTGGTCTACACGTTTTACCCCGCACCTCATACTCAGATGATCTGTAAGCGCTCCTCATATTTTATGCGTTACGCGAAAAGCTTACACGCGTTTCCCCCAGATGGACAATAACGCCAAACAAATCTTACGACTGTCACACTCCCCACACTTAATCCTTATTCCACGGACCCTCGCGTTCATGCATGCAGAAACACGACACATTCCTTGTATTTCCTGTACACATTTGCTTCGCATCTCCGTCCCAATACGCTCCCTGTTCGCATTATAATCACCCGATCCTTGTAGATCCCTCGACAGTTGTCCCCTCTCTGTCTCATCTACCTCACACCGATTTCATCTCACGCCCTTGTCCCATATCCACCTTTCCCGACCGTTTGCACGTTGTTCGATTCATGATGTACCATTTGTATTACTTTTATACACCCTGCTTCTTATTTCATTCCTCGCCCCCACCCAATTACCCCGCCATCCCTAACCGCTTTCGATTTTTCTACTTGGCCTTGGACATCTCCTGTGGGAATGGTGTCCTCACGGTCCCAACCTCGCCTATCGTTGCTCGATCCTGTTTCTTGATGTTCTCCCGCACGCTAACCTGCTGATTGCTGTGTTCCCGGAATCTTAGCTGCATCTTGCTCATCACCATATGGCGGTGATCCGTCCGAGCTTCGACCCCCTTGCCCAGTGACCCCTGTGTTTGGATTTGGCCGGACCTGCAACCTGATGCCAGCCCTCCATATATACCTCCGACCCTCCAAATTAGCACGCCTCGAGGTCCGCTTGGCTGTTGGATGCGCCCGTATACACTCGACTCGTGGTCAGGAAGCGCCCCTCCAGCGCCCGGGTTCCTTCACCCCGAAATACTCGGCGGTGATTGGCCCGTTCAGATCACGCACCCTGGGCCAGGCAAGCTGGTGGTTGGGCGCGACCACGGGCCCTTCGCGTGTGATACGATTCCGTTGTGAATACGTACGGAGTCTCCACGTTCCAAGCTTACATTCTCTGAGAGGCCAAATGCTGACACCGTTTGGATCGTGACTTTTTACCCTCGACGTCGTCTTCTTGGATCCCTGGATCGGCAATGACAAATCTCGACTCATCCCCTTGTTTCTTAGCTGGACCCTGCATCTGATCACTTCTCGGCGTCCGCTTGTACTGCGGACCTGCTTTTCCTTTGGCAGTCGGTTTGTTGATCACGGTGTGGTCGGCGGCCTTATCAATATCGCTAATTTCTGTGGTCCCGGAGTTGGTATAGGACGAACCGCGGGGCCCGATTCGGGCTCGAACACGGGAGGGGGACAGTCAGAGGCGCTGGTGAGGTTACAGTACTTTTAGGTGGAGAACTGACGAAGGTGATGGTCGATCCTACTGTGGACCTCTACAAGGCAACCCGCCGCCCACTGCCACCAGTAGGGGGGTGGGTCCAGCTCGATCAGTCCACCTTTCACTCAGACATACTAGCGCCCGGTTCGCGGCGGCGCCGAGGGTGGTTCGGAGTCGCTGTGACCTCTGCATGAACCCCCCTGGCTAACTCCGCCCCCTTGTGCACTGGAACACGCGCAACTCCCTCATTGTTCAACATCGGACCGATCGAGGGAGCGGGACGCTACAATAACCATCCGCATCCCGCCCGCACCGGAAAAAACGGTCCGAGCTTGGTCCTTGATTTTTTCCGGATCGGGCACCCTCTTGATCCCGGCCAAAACACACGCTTGACAAATGTCACAAACACAGTTCTGAGGCTAGCGAAGGCGCGAGGCCGCCGTTACGGAGTGGCGCTTCCATAAAGCATTCCCACTAATCATTGCATGTTCCTGTGACCGGCCGTCTCTCTCCCTCCCTTTTTCTCCCCCTTCCCCCGCGTCGGTCGGTGGGCAAGTCCCTCAAGATCGACATCCCACCTCAATCCCGCATATCTGTACAACAATTTTTCGGATCGATACGACAGGGCTCATGCATCTTAAGTTTTGGAGATCGAAATCCATCCCTACATCCGCCACGCTTCCGATTACGACCTCGTTCCCGCCAGAGAAGTTGGAACAGGATGATGAGAGTTCAGATGAAGAACCGATCCCGCTGATCATCGTGGAAGGTTTCTGTGGCGGGGCTGGCGATGCACTTTGGGGAGACTTTGCTGATCATCTAAACATGGGATCTCAAGATGGGCGGAAGAGGAAGACTCATTTTGTCAAGTGAGTGCTGATGTATTTGGCGGCCTTGTGCTGGACGTTGACCCGTGTCCGATCGCAGAGTTGGGCCTGTCAGCTCGTTACACGATCGCGCCTGCGAGTTGTTCTTCACGATCAAGGGAGGAACAGGTGAGTACCCTTCTATTGCCATGGCATGATATACGATCGCTTGAGCTGAGATCCTACTTATTGTAGTCGATTATGGGGAGAAACACACGAAGGATCATAACCATGGCCGATACGGCCGAATCTTCCGATCGGGTTTGTACCCCGACTGGTCTCCCATATCGCCACTACATTTCCTCGGACATTCGATGGTATGCATAATAAGCCAACGCGTGCCACCGCTCCTACTGACTCCCAGCTTTTAGGGTGGCACGACTATCACAAAGATGCAGGACCTTATCAGGGAAGGCTTCTTCGGAGACCAACACCATCCGGATATGGTCTTGTCGGTGAATACTAGTAAGCATATTCTCTTTTGTACACTTCCGATGTTGTCGGGTGCTGATGTGTGCGCTTCAAAATCGCAGTCTCTGCGCCTTTCCGTGGTACCCATTCCGTATACACCCTCGGGGAGAAGCCGGCCAGTCCTCCAGACATCCGATTCTTCTCCGTAGGGTCAATGATCGGGATGATCGTCCACTTCTGTATGTTCTTTGCCCCGCTCTTCTCAGAGCATCCGTGGGATCTCCTCTGTGAGGCTCGGTCCTACTCTTGCAAGGATATCTCGGTACTCCAGTTTCTTAAGCACGTGTGGAAGAGCGGATGGGCCGAGAGCGAAGATATTGCCCCGTACGATGTTACATATCAATCCGTCGTGGCCAGGGAGAAGAACGGCGAGGGAGTCGCGAGCAAAGGAACATACTATACGAGTTATGCCACGAATATGGTAAGGTTTCAACTTGGGAGCGACCTGTAGACGCAATTAAGGAGCCTTCTTACAGACGATTCCCGACCACGAGTCGAAGAGTGGTTTCACGCCAAGCATTTCACATTTCCTCGATTTCCCGTTGTACATTCTATCTCGAGCGATGTGCTCGTACGATCTATCTAAGATCCGCCCATTCCCCGACTTTGTGCACGCTATCCGGAACGGGAAAGACCGTGACGAACTATACAGGAACGACGGGGTCGTACCAGTATTTTCACAGTGGCATCCACTATCTTGCCAGTACGTCATATCTGCACGGAAACAATAAGGGAACGCGTTCTTAGCTGACACCCACTTGCTTGTTCTCAGGGAAACAAAGTGTATTCATCATCGAGCTGTGACCCATTATCCGCATCCCATCGTGGATGAGCTGGTCACTGGGACATGGAACGTGTACACGATTGACGGAGCAACCCACGCTTCAATTGTCCCCCATTGGACTGGGTCGGAGCTACAAACTACGTTTTTCGAAGGACTCGGTGAAAGGTTGCGGTTGATGGAGGAGAAATGGGCCGCAAGCCGCGCGGCGTGAACTCGTTTCTCGTGACGACCCGTGTACCACATAGTCGCTGTAGATTACCGCATACGGCACGCAATGTATATATAGCACCAGTTTTCCCGGCTCTTACAGCTTTTTCATAAGGTTCCGTCCTGCGAAAAACGAAAAA
>Ga0307511_10002520_pt1 | contig 19123 bp, 23 predicted proteins | sample 13_EM_MG_FD_200266 | JGI IMG/M metagenome (GOLD analysis project Ga0307511, IMG submission 200266) | Populus trichocarpa ectomycorrhiza microbial communities from riparian zone in the Pacific Northwest, United States - 13_EM | ecosystem: Host-associated > Plants > Roots > Unclassified | place... | reverse complement strand
AAAAGCGTTACCTCGGCCTCTATTCTCTATCTACCCGAACTGCCGATATTCCGGAGCCGCAAGTTACGCCAACACGTACGGGAGTGGTCTGTCTCGACCCACTCTGAAGAAATCCGCGGTTACCCCAAAACTTCGTGTACCGAGCTCTAAGAGAGACTAGCATCGGTTCAGTAGGCCTGTTGGCGAGGTCGGTTCTGACAAGAACATCGATGGAGAAAACTTGGATGGAATCTTTGGTCTGTGCCACAAGATTTCTGTTCAATGATACAGCCACAGATGTAGCTGCACCCAGGAGTGGAGGGTTGTTGGTCCATTCATAGGTCCTGATATTGAATGACTGTACTCCACTTGGTGGAGTGATGCATGCAATATCCTTGTCAACAAGTGTGGGGTTCAACAGCTGCCCAAAATATACTTTTGATGGGGCTGAGAGTGACTCTGGTCCATGGGGTCTCCGTGTTTGACCAAGGTAAGCTGATAGCTGCTCCAAGAGTGGTATGTGCATTTTTGGGGGTTTGGTGATCCTGAGAAAGGATGACTCCAGTGGGGAACCCTGCTGATGGTCTGGCAGTGAGGTTCCCACCATAAATCTGCCCTTGGGAACACTCTTACCCTCATCATCACCACCATCCTCATTTAGACCTATGTCCACATCCTTATCCACTGAATAAACCATCCCCCACACATGGTTGGGAATAGAGAAGCTGCTTGAGATTCCTCCAACATCAATATCATGAACATAAACAGAGCCCTGAGTTGCCACTGCAAGCTCCTGAGATGACAACCAATTGATAGTTACAACTGGTTGACCATTCCCAAAACCCTCTCCCTCCTGTTTGGTATAAGTCTCCCAGAAGGTAACAGAGCCATCAGATGAGCCACATGCAATGTGAGTCCCTCCTGGGGAAACTGCAATGTCACTGATTTCAGATTGCACAGTGAAGGTGTGAATGAGTCCACCTGTCTGCACATCCCACATAGTTATGGAGACGGAATGTGCAAAAAACAGAATGAACCCATCTGGAGAGCCTTGTATCTTTCTAACAATCCCTGGGGTAGATAAAGTCTGTTGGAGCACAAATGTGGCTGCATCATAGATGCTCACATTGTCTCCACATGCAGCAATGATACTCTGAGTGGAGGTTGTGATGCATGTGAGCTGCTTTGGCCTGATGTCAATTGTTCTTAGGAGCAATCCCCAGTTTCTGGGAGCTCCTGAGAAGGAAATCACATGGGATAGTTGATTGTCTACAACACTTTGGAGGCAGAATTTGCGCAGTGGTGATGATGTTGGTGTGAGGGGCAAGGCAGTGTGGTATACATGTTGTGCACATTGTTGGATGGGGTGGAAAAAATGCATTACAAGTCGGAGGCAGTCTGTTGCAAGCGTACACAGAAGACTGTCAATTCCATTGGCCTTTCATTCACAAGTTATTAATGAGCAAGCCCCTCTAGGTTAGACAGCAAATAGCAACTCACTTTGTCTAGCCATGCTAGTAGGCTATTCATTGAATGGATTACCCCCTCTAAGTGACCCTCAAGGCTCATCACCTCAATCCACAGAGGGGCGCTCTTGAGTATTTTAGTTGCTGAGAGAGCAACCTGGAAGTGGTAAGTGCCAGATGTTGGACAGAGCTCAAGGTGCCTAGCCCAATAGCCACATGCATATCGCACGGCACCACCTAGTTCCTTCTCCAGCAGCTTGGGCAGGTCAAGTGCAGATTGGTTCATTACAAATGGTGACAGTATGCAAGGATTCCTCTTCAACTTCTTCATTAGCTCTAGACAGTTAAGGACCATATGACTGTGATATGTCTCTGGCTTGATGTGGAATCTTGGATCAATACACCGTTTACCATCTTGCAGGAAATCTGGGAATGATTTGTGAAAAATACGAATTTCCTTGGATTCATCAGCAGGTATGAGGATCACAGAGTGGAGATGGCGAAGTGTGGTTGATATAAGGGACATTGGGGCACCAAGGATTGTTGAAAGCTCCCTCCGAGACAATGGGTTAAATGCCAGCACAATTGCTCCCAACACACGTCTCATGTTGACAAACACTGTTGACTCCTTAACATCTGAAAATGCATGTAGCAGGATTTGGGAGTACAAGGAGTCAATGCCAGCACATCCCTCATGAATTGTGTTGTTTGCATCAGAAAGTACAAGTTGGAGACATTCATTTGGCTCATGGTGTTCTGATTCAATGAATCTGGCCAAAGTTGAAGCAAAGATAAATAACCCAGATGATTTCTTTGTGAGGGCCACAATTTCATCATTGTGGGGCCATGGGTTGGGAAGGTCAAGGTCACTCCTTTGTTTGGCAATTGTAGTCAACCTCTGTGTCAAATACAATTGAATGTCCTTGTCAACACTGGACAATTCCACCTCATGGAGTAGGAAGATCTGAGTGAGGGGTTCCAGAAGGGGAAGGCGAAACCCAGTGCGAATACGTGGTTCAGGTCTACCAGTGATGAAAAACTTCACCAGTGGCAGCTGTTTGACAAATCGACCCAAAACAGAAAGGATTGCTGAGGCTGGCTGATCATCAATGCACTCATCCAGTGCATCAATAACAATGATGCATGAGACATTTTTCCCAGAGAGTGGATCCACAAGGAGGTTCTCAAGTTGAGAAATGAGGGAGGTGTGGGCTAGGGTAGGGTCCTCCTTGAGAGTAGTGATGATGTGACTTCGAAAGTGGGAGTAATGGCATGCAAGCTGGTATGTGAGGGTAGGAAATATGTTCTTGAGCTCCTTCCGGTCAAGGTAATCCCGGGAGCAGAAGAAGCTAGCACCAAGAATCCCCTCCTTGGCAACCATTTCTGAGAATGATTGAGCTATTGTTGATTTCCCAGTGCCTGCCAATCCATTCAGCCAAAATACATTTTGGTCCTGTGGGTTCTTAGCCCAGAGCATGATGTCTTGGAGGACAGATTCTCGAGTCCCAGGAAGACATCTGTTGTGATGGCCAGCCTGGTACCCTGCATTACGCACAGGCTCCAACTTTGCCAAAATCTCAAGGTCAGCAGCTCCCTATGAAAAATCCAAGAAATCAGTGTGGACCATATTTAATAAATATCAAACTACCTCACCAGGATGTTCTTGGTATCATTGCGGATATTCTTTGTCCTCTCATACATTCCTTGTTGCATTGAAACCTGCCTGGAAGTTCATTAAAAGGCCATAAATGGAACTGGCAGTTCATACTTGATAATCTGTGATGGCATCAGCTAACTCTTGGACAAACCCCATCAAGGTTTTGGCATTGTCAATGTTGCGCGAGAACTTAATGAGCACGTGTTGGTCATAGAGTGGTTCCAATTTTGCGAGAACCCCCTCGAGTATCCTAAGGAGAATAAGCAGATTGATGTGTATTTGTAGGAGCACAAACCTCCGAAGTTCTAGTCTCCTCTCTTTCTCGGCACAATCATCCTCGCTTACAGGAGAGGCGAGCACACCAGCGAATGACTGCACCCTCTGCTCTATCTCCTTCACATTATCAGTGTTATCCGCTGTTTGCTGGAGCAAGGAGCAGGCAAAAGGTGAGGAGACGTTCAGTTCGTAAACGGGACACACGTACATCACAGTTCTTCATCAACGCGGACATAGCGCCCATGACCGCCTTCAACGGAAGGAACATATCGGAGGATTCCTTGGCGATTTCCACGGCTATCTTCGCCGCACCGTATGCCGTCTGCCAACCCGTGTTTCTCCCCTGAACAGGAACACCATCGCCAGACACGTCACGGGTATCGTAAAACGGGGAGGCGATGGAGAGAGCGATGGCGGTGGATGAGGCAGCAAGCGTCCTGGGATCCCCTTGAGGTAGAGACTTAAGCTTTCGTGCTAGCTCCGCCGGAGATGTAGGAGTCAAAACCGCCGGTGATTTTGGTTTGGAGAGGCGGGACATGATGAGGGTGAATGGCCAAATCGACTCGATCGATTTGATCGTGAGGAAGTGCAGCGCGACCACGGCGCCTGGGATCGCATTGGGATTTGACCTTACGCCCTCGCTCCGGGCTGGGGGGTCTATTGGTTTGGGTTAGGAAGGCCCCTTTTAGCGCCATTTTCGAGGTCCACGCGAAAAGGTGACCCCCCAGCCCTCGACGAGGCCAGTGGTATGCAGTTAGGCACCCAAAAAATTAGTCCGGCACACTTGGTATTATGGGATATTACCCTGAGATTGGTGGAGGATTGATAAAGGAACTGTGTACTGGTTCGACGAACGCGACGTCTACACATGAATCTCCGCCTCGGATTACGAACTCGAAGACTAGGGCAGAGAGCCTGACCCTGGCGACACTACCATTGCCGAGACCAACAACCACGAAGATTGTTACTTACCGGTCAAGCAGGCACCCACGACTGACGGAGAGTGTACTCCTATATCAATTATCTCAATGGTATGGACAAGGGTAGGGGTTAACTTAGTAACGTCCTTCGAGCCGTCTTCATTCTCCGTCCTCGCCTTTATTACCGGAACCCTCCAGACCCTCGCCGCCCCTATCACCCTCACCGTTGGCGAGAAGCGGCCCTCCCAGGCTCGGTCCCGCCGTCGCCGCATCAAGGATGTCACCCTTCGTAAGAGGGTCACTTGGAGACCCTTCCGCGCCCTTCTCAAACAACTTCGAGAGCAATTGCCTCACCTTCAACAACTCGCCCTCGACGGATGCTAAGTGCCCCTCAACGGCCTTCAGTCTTTCCTCCGTCGAAACATTGGACTCTTCAACCTTCTGGATGACCCTCACGAGCGTGTGCTTCTTGGTGTGGGTTTCGTTGAACGCGAGGCCCTTATACTCGCAATCTGCACAGATGAATCTCCCCTCTACGTACGGGAGGCGAATGAGCAAGCGGAGTCGAAGCGGTAATTCCGCAGAAACTCACTTGTGCAGTCGACGCAGTGCCAGCACGGTAGCGATACCACGTTCTGGCAGTGGATACACTGGGGCATCGGTTTTTTCTTCGCCTTGAGGTCCGAAAGCTTCTCCCGTGCAGCTCCCAGGGCGTCCTTGGCATTCCTCTCCGCCCTCACTGTATCTCTATTGAAAAGGATACGGTGGACCTTCAACATGTTATGGTTTGGTGAATGCCGAGCTTTCCAGTCTGACCGATCCTCGAATGTAATCACGGAATTGAGACACTCAGGTTCCGGGCAAAGGTCTACTGTTGACTTGTCGTGGCAATCCATACAAAGGATCCGCGCTCCTCCAAGGCCAGCACCACAGGAATCGCAGAAGAGAGGGCTGTACTCATGAGGTGAGTGCCGATCGTAAATATGATGAGTGGCCGTTGACATACTGGATCGGGACCTTGCTCAGCTTGATGTTGATAAGCGAGGCGTAGAATCGTGCGTCAGTGTCATAAAGCGAAGAGACGAGGTCATAGTATTCGTCAGATTCGTCACCATCGAGCTTCTTCCCGTAGTACTCGTATCTGAGTGACAGGTCCATGTAACGTTTCCTGTCCTTGATTCGCTTGAGAATGTACGAGGGCGACCACGACTGCCGTTGAATGCGATCCAGAATCACCTTCGTCGCAAATTTCCACCGCGTGCGTGCATCAATTATGGATGGTGCAGGGTAGAGGCGGACAAAGTCTTGGTTGCGCTTGAACACGAACTCCCCTGTAGTACCATCTGAGAACGTCAAGATCCCCTTGATAGAGTTCTCCCCTGGGTCGAAGTACCCCACCATGGCGAGGCCACCCCACGTGGCCACATAATCGACCGTCATGAGCACTTGCATTTGTCCGTCCTCGAGTGTTCCTGTGGTTCCGATGAGGGTGTACGTCTTGTGATACCCTGAGCGGTAATGTGTCCCTGATGCAGTGATCGAATACTCCTCACTGCCGCGGTTGAGTGTTAACATTATCATCGGGCCGGTTGGTTTGGTTTCATCATAAATGAAACCATAATACGTCCCGAGTCTGTCGATCCAAGTTAGCTTCACCTACGGAGGCAAAAACCAAAAACTCACACAGCGTCGGGCCCATCAACAGATGAGGAAACCGTGGAAGTGGAATGGTCGTATGCTGCGAAGTCAATCTCGTGCTTGCTGCCGGTGGGGTGGTTCAAGACACTCAGAGGGATCGAATCCGGGTTTGGAATGACTTCGTCCCTGGCTGGAATGGAATCCGGTAACGCTCGCAGCTTATCTCCGTGGAAACCCTCGCGCTCATTGGCGACGTTATACTGCACAGCGGGGTTAGGTCAATCCAGCAAGACCCAGGAATCCGTGACACCCACCAAGCCTTTAGCATAAGTAGCGAACTGTTCCTTAGGTGATAAACCCTGCTGCTCAAATATCGCTGCCGAGGACAGATAAGCTGAGGCGATCGGCCGCCCGACTACTTTCGCACCTTGCAAGTCCACCATCCTATACCAAGCGGTAGCAGTGATCCAGTGGATCGTTTCCAGAGCGTCTGGAAATTCGAATTCCGAAAGAACGTGTCTGCAAGCGAGGCCGATCTTCTGCAAATCCCTCTTGAGGACAAGGTATAACATCGGGAAGAGCGTCTGTTTAGAACTTGGTTAGGTGAGAGTAGAAAGTGAGGGCAGTCGTACCGTTTCAATCCGCCCATGTCCTGAAATCAGGGAAACCGAATCGTAACTGTCGATGTCGTATTTAAAATCCTCAAAGTTCTTCTGTAGCCTTTCCTCTTCCGCAGCAACGTGGGATCGGAATTTGTCCGTGAGATCCTCTGTGCCCCTCTCCCATTTGATTGACCTTACAAAGGTAATCACTTCCTCCCATGCGTTAGCAATATACTCGTTCACTTCCTTCCTATTCTCCGGAAGGACTTCGTCAGACAAGCGGATCATAGCATCGAAGATCTCTTCGATCTGCTCGCAGTAACTCGTGCAAGTCATCTGCCAACCTTGTCACTGTCAGTCATGGGCTGCGATAGCCGATCAAACGGTAGTAATCACCAGTAGCCCAATATGCTAACCAGTGTGGAAGACTGGTTTGTGTGAGCGTGTTGCTCCATAAAAGGGTTTCCAAAAACCCACCTCCAGTCCAGCGGCCGGGAGCGAGTGAAATCGTTGGCCTCCTTGACTGTGACGAAGCCACTCACGTCTTCATCGAAAGCCTCCAGAATACTCCGGACGTAGTTGACATTGATGTACCACAGTGCCCACTGATCTGAACCGGCAACGCCTTCACCATCGCCCCCGGCGACCATCTCTGTGTAATAGTCTTTCAGCGCAAGGACAAAGTGTCTGGCCTTGACGCTCCCTCGCCACCCCTACACCAATTGAGTGTGAGCACAAGAAATCGATTTGAAGCCACTGACCATGTCCTTCCAGATTTGGTAGAGGACCTGAAGGAACGGTTAGGCGGAAAATTAAGATCCAACGGAAACGCGTACTGGGTCTACGATGCGTTCGTGTGGACCCCCAGTTACAGCCGAGATAATCCTGTCTCCTTCTCGGCTGACGGCGCGCTCGATATCCTCTTGTATCTGCCTCCTTTGGATGTCGAACTTGCGGCTGAAGAACTCCGCGTTCTTCTCGATCGCCTCGATGGGGTCATCCCGGATCTCGTGCTGAATTTCCACGAGGTCGAATTTCTTGGATGGCTTGTGTCTCTCCACACCCGTCGGTGCTGAGATCTGAGTTTCGGCATCCAGAAGTTCCCTCATGACTTGTTCGTTGTCAATGACCGCATCCCCGCCTTTCTGCTCGACGAGAACGGCTAGTCGTTTCTGCTCGGGAGTGACGAAATCCCGGAACATTTGCATCATTATTTCCATCCTAATCCGGGGTGTCAATCGTCGACTAGACAATAGACATTCAAAAATGTACTTCTGGTTGAGTTCCGCAGTCCTGTCGTCAACTATGTCGAGCTTGATATTTGCTTCATCGACACCAACGGCAGTGTGGATCGTCATCGCGAATTCGAACTCTTTCCGCCTGTCCGCGAACACCCCAACGAACTCTAAAAGTCGGCCTTCCCATATAGGTCCAGCGAAGATTTTTACAAGGAGCTTCTTCCTGATTCGCAGTTAGGAGTGGAGATGGGATAATACACGACGAGTACTGACTTCAGGTAGGTATCGCAGGTATTTGCACATCGTTTGATATCGTCTGCAACGTTGGCGCACAGCTTCTGCATCCTCCCTTCGATCGTTTGGCCGTCGGGTGCAACTTTCTTGGGATCCGATACGTCTTTTAGCCTATGGACGCGTGAAATCAGGTAAACGACGCGTCACTGACGGGGAGACATACTGGACGAGGACGGCCATCATATCTTTCATCCTAAGGTTGATCAACAAAGTGAAAGCTATCGAGATAAACTGCACACAGCATACTCGGCGTAGAGGGCAATGACTCTTTTATCGTTGCTCCGACGCTTCACCTCGAGCGTGTAAACAGCCTTGAATGCGAGGACGGCAACTAGTCAATCATTGATGAGAACTCGCATATCCATAGCTGACTCGTCCTTACCAGATATGAACGGGTGAACCTTAGCAACCTCATCCAATGCTTTCATGAGGACAGGAACCGTTTCCATGAATGCATTGACACCCTTCTCTATGGCATCGGCGATCTGAGGTGCGTTTACAAGAGCCATAGCTGGAGTAGCAAGCGTATCGACCACCGCTTGCTCTCCAACTGTGAGCGTCACAGCGTTCTGCACCTTTTCTTTGTGAACATCAGCATATAAACGCTGCGGACCCGACACGCCAGCGTACCGATATTGTTGAGGAGCTTCTCCACACCCTGTGCTCGCGGTAGTTCCACATTTGCAGCGCTCCAAGCTTCCTTCATAGCATCGGAATATTGGGGTACATCCTGATCCGCGGTTGCTGGAGTCTCCGGAGGCGTAAGTATCGTGGCCTCAGGGCTCGGGTCGGGGGAGTCTTTAGATGAGCCCTTCGAGGAAAACTTCCTGAAGAATTTGGGAGTCGGCATCGTGAGGGACGTGAGAGAAACACGACAAGGTCGAGCGCATCCCGGATATATATATCAGGCTGATTATTATCGGTGAACGCCCACAGGAGGTGGAACGCCTGCCAATCGCTGCACTGATTGGTCATGGGCGGAAAGGTAGGCCCAGACATAACGGGCGCGACATAAGGCCACGAGGGGCCTATTCCTTGTAGTCGGCAATTCGGGGAAGGTCGCCCGGTGAGTCCAAACCCCTCCGTAAAGGGGTGACGTCGCCTCGGCGGTGATTCCAAAGTCCACTTAGCTGATTACGAAGGACAGTCAGCGCCACGAAAACGTCAAAATTGGAAACTCCGAACGCAGATGCCGGACGAGTGCGTCAGCACGCCCAGAGCCAGATGACTGGCGGGTGGGGGCTCGGTCGGTAGGGTATTCACTCCCCGGCGGTGTCCTCCTTTTTTCTCTCTAGCCATCCAATACGAAGACGAGCGGTCAGGTGGAATGTAATTCTCCCACCCAGATCACGTGGGGAGGTGGACGAGCGAAGGGGGCCAAGGGAACAGTGGTCGGGACGCGGCAATCTCGAAACCGAACGCGCGAAATTCCGGTGAATAGGTGTCGTCATAACAACCAAAGGGCTGACTTGATCAGTTGAAGGTGCCAGGCGCTGAGATGTCCGACAACGATAAATAGGCACATGCGGAAACTAGGGCTACAGGTGGTAGGACACTCTAATTTCTTTGTATGAGAATGCTAGAAATGTGGAAAAAATAAACCAAACGAAACCCAATGAAACAGGCTAGATAAAACAAACAGGACGAAACAAACTACAGCGAAAGCAAAAAAGACCTCAGCGCTGGTGATGGAACCACTTCGCCATGGTCTGCTTGTAAACACACTCGATGACCCACTTGACACCGGGGAGTCTGAGCGCGTCCGGAGCCATATATTCCAGGGGTATTCTTGGGTCACCAGCGATAGGAGCAGGGCCATTCCTACAGGTTTGAGCCCAAAACCCACCAACCACACAGGAATACTCCCCACATTCGACATGCGCCCTAGTAAATCCGGAGCCTGCGGGAGCGATATACCCCGGCTGCATCCTGGCGTAATAACCGATGAAGTCCGAGACATCAACCGCCGGACGTCGTGGACGTCGTCTCATGAATGAGGACAAGTAGTGGACGAAGTTGGGGAGGATGCAGTAAGACGCGATGGCGCCTGCCTCGAAGTCCGTGGGACAGAAGTCAACAGGTAGGCCAGCGAGGGACATCGGAATGACGAGTGGGAAAGTGGAGGTGAAGCCGAGGAGGTAGAACCAAATCCCATGCTTAGGATACACGTCCCCGGCATCCATCCGCGTGGGGTGGTCTTCGGGGACGAAGTTGTGATGGATGGGATACACTGGTACCTGAGAGTACGCGCTGAGACTCCACTGATAAAAGTGGAGAGGTGAGACCCATGATCCCCTGTTCTCGTACACCCACGGTTCCCTATCCGGCAGGGCCCAGTCCGGGATAATCTGTTGTACAACGCGTCGCGGTTAGTAATGTGTCCGGGAAACGATCCAAGGAGTAGCTTTACTCACAAACCGGCGGTACTGAACGATCTCTTTCTTTGTGGCCGCGTCCACGATCGCCATGCTAAAGTCCATGGGGCCACAGTACTCGTAGGAGTTGTCGAAAAATTGGAGTACCCCGTACTCCATCGAGTAGGATGTGAAGAGTCCAAAGGACTCGGGCCCGTCTTCTTGCCGAATAATTTCTGGCGTCCAGGTGGCCAACTGGATCGGAAACGCCTGTGGGTGGCTCAGTCGCGTAGAAAGGTGGGAGGGTGGGACTATCAAACCTGTTCCACGTAAATTCTCAATAGTGAGGTGGAGACGTTCTTCAGGTCACGAAAGAGCATTTTTATGGGGAGGAATAAGGATAGGGTGTGGAGGAGGATGTCTGTGAGGAGAACAAATTGGGCCGTAATTTAAATAGGTGGACCGGGTCACATGCGTGGCCACTTCCACGGCCATCGGTTGTTTCCGCGCATTATGGGTCAATGGCCACCTTTCCCGCACCGTGGTCGCGTTCGGCGTTCATACGAACACTGGGATCTAGTAGAAACAAGTGGTCAAAGCCCTTTGTGCGGTTGTGATCTAAGCGAACCGCAGCCACAGGTGCCACTCCCCAAAACATAATGACACGCAACAGCATTATGTGGAGCTAGTCGAGTACGGCCCGGCTATCCCTGCCTGCAGTACCTCAGCCCACCAAAAGCCCGGGAACGGTACGGTTTTCGGCCATAAACAATCATACCGCAGGAGGCCCAGAGGTAAGCGCCTACATCCAGATTTCCACAGACGAGACAAGGTGATGCCGTTAGCCACTGACATGGTCGAGCGGGGTGCCGAAGGTGCCTCCAAACGCATCGGGGCTGGATGCACCGGGGTAGAATGTCGCACGCGCCCGGTCTGACACGTAGAAAACCGCACAATGGGCCACCGTTTTCAGCCGGGGCAGGAAACGCAAGCAGCTTCCAGGGCGGTGAAATACCTTACACTTACGGCATGCACGAGAACGGGGGAGGTGATCAGGAGGAGCCAATGTAAACCGGAAGGTTTGGTGACGTCACACAACTGGAGATAGGCGCACCTGTATCCGGGTGGATCGTCAACGAGCCTGTCGGCGGCGAGGCACGACGTTCTGATGTTTAAATTCACGCGTCAGATTGATCTCGGACGGTGCACAGGTCCAGCAGGTACAAATGTCTGTATGGTCAGTTCTCCTCGTCACTTTCTCCACCCAAACCAAACAGTTCTTCCCGCTCATCCCATACGTTTCCCAGTCGGATGGCCCCAGTCTCTGGTATTTTGTTGGCCGACGAAGGTATTGGCTGCTGCTGTGAGGTAGTTTGTAGTTGAACTCCGCCTGTTTCCAGGTCGTCCTCATCTTCGTCGTCGGATATGTAATCCAGGTCGAGTGGTCGGTACAGCCGAGAGATCTGAAATCCATTGGTTAGCTGCGTCTGTTAGGTTGAGGGGTTCATCCCATACCTCTCTTCGGTGTCGGTAATACTTCTCTAGGTGGTAGGATATATAAAGACCGACAGATGACCCAAGGAGGTTCGCGACCACGTCCCCGATTTGGAACTGCTTGGACTGTAACGTTCAGATGAGATACAGTGGACCAAAAACCAGACACCACACACGTACGGGTAGCATAGATTGCACGATTTCGCTGACAATCCCTCCTGCAAAGAAGCAGACAACTCCAGTGAAGATGACCGGAGAATAGCGCCAGAACCATATCCTCCGTGCGTCGCTAGTGGGTGATGAGAATGATACGCAAACGGTGTCAATGAGATGCACACTCTTCCACGTCAAAAATGAAATAGAATACGCCAGTCGCGATCCCGAGGCACATGAAGTGTAGGAATTTGTCATTCAGCGGTAGGGAGTGAGAGAAGTTTGTGAACCCGAGGAGAGCCAAGACCAGCATGACGATGAATGTGAAGGCGATAAACCACTACAAGAGCCTATTCAGTGTCCGAGAGAACGTAGGGAATGGTGAGTCTCACTGGTCGTAAGCGGATCGGCATGTCATAAATTGGTATCCGGAAGTGGTGGGAGCGCATTAGGGCCTTTGTGACCTTGCGCAGAGAGCGTTGTACATTATTGAACGTCCGGCCAGCAAACGAATCGACCATGAAGATGCAGGTGGGCCCACGGGGAAGAGGGGGAGATGACGGAGGTAAAGGTGACAGGTGATCAACGCGAGTGCAGCTCGATCGCTCTATGACACCCCCCTTCACCATCCCGTCGGCCGACTCTTGGCACTGGCAAAACCCCTACTCCGAGACGTCCGGTGGCGACAGAATTGACGGGTTGCGGTGAGGCGACTGACACAGAGGCAGGAGCGCGGCTTTCACAGGAGGTCGTCGACGTGTACGCGTCCTGGCTCAACTGGTTTCAACTTTCGGTCACCAACGATCCTCCAAGCTCGAGGGTCAGGAACACATTCGTGGTCCATCGGGTAGATACTTCAACGCAACCGTTTAAACGTTTACACCCCCTGGGCGGACTCCGATCGTTCCGCTCCTCAAGGCCTCACGCCTCAAAGTCAACAACCATGTCCTCGACCTCTCCCGAATCCCTCGTGCAACAACTCTCAGGGTTTTCCACCTGCGAAATATCCGATGCCCTGATCAAACTGGGCTCTCCCAATGGCGGCCACATTCCCGACATCCAACTGGTTTCACCCTCGGGATCTAATTACACGATCTGCGGCCCGGCATACACAGTGGAAATGGTGTTCACTTCAGACACCAGTGCCCCAAAGCTTTCTTTGCATTTCATCGATACCGCGCCCGCCGGGACGGTCATTGTGATCAATGCCCCACCCAGTTCAGTCCGTTCGTCTTGGAATGTGATCCCCAAGTTAACAAGTCCTCCCTTGTAGCTGGGAAGAACGCAGTTTGGGGTGGACTCATGTCCGCCGGCGCACAAGCACGGAAAACACTCGGGGTAGTGATCTCTGGTCGTTGTCGGGACATCCAAGAACACAATTCCCTCGGGTACCCGGTTTTTTCGAGAGGTCGCTCGACCCTCGGTCAATCTCCCTTTATGCGTCCATCTGCGATAAACGTTCCCCTCGAGATCCACCCACAGGGTGCCGAAGAGACCTTCCCTGCTGTGACGGTTCATCCGGGGGACTACATTGTTGCTGACATAGACGGTGTCGTCTGCGTCCCTCAGAAAGACATCCAGAGGGTTGTTGAGACTGCGAGGAAGGGGAAGGAGGCCGACGAGCGTTGTATGAGGGATATCACAGCCGGGAAGGGTGTCCAGGTTACTTTCAAAACCCATAGAGGTTGAGTGTGTCGTAGACATTTCGTCTATTCATCGGCTGTACGTTTTGTTCCACCACCCCATCGGCAACTGAACGCGTGCTATCTAAACCATCACAGGCGCCGCTTATAAGTTCGAGGTGTTTCGCAGGATCTCCAGTACCACGAGGTCCTCAGGCACGTCACAACGCTTATGGTATGAACCCCGCGCGTGCTCGCACTAGCCTGTTATCGCGTTCGCGTTAACGGTATTTTCATCCAGTTCGCTGAATTGCACTGCATTCTAGAATTCAAACCCCTTGGAATGCCCCCGACTCGGGGGTGACGACGTCGCAGGAAAAGATGTCTTTACAACACCCTGATGCCTTGTTCTTGTATTTGTACCCCAACCCAGAAGCTTATGCATTCCTATAAATTTATTGTTTAAAACTCCGTTGATATCGACACCCATTCGGTGCGTATGAGAGACGGCTAATCATCCATGACGGAATTATCTCACTCTGAGCCCGAAAATCACGGACGAAACGATACGGAAACCGATGAATGCCATACCTATGAAGGCCGTGCAATATCTGTTTGAGGTAGTACGCGGTCCTGCGATTTGGAATCAGGACGTGGAATCAAGTGTGGCGGGGAATGCATGGTCGAGTCCCTGCTGTCTTGCCACTTCTACGCGAGGATAGTCGACGCACAATGGGATTCTACCATTTCTCCCGTGTACATTTGAGAGCTAAATAATAAAAAAGCACCACGAAACCGCACTACAATACGGTGAAACCGCGATAGAAAACACGGGAATCGGTCACACCAGTTGACACCTGCGCCGCTGAAGTCATCCTGAACCGGATCCAGAAAATATCCCAACTACAGCTTCACAATAACTGTTTTGCCCTGAGAGTTGAGCCACAGAGTTGTACTGTTGTGGAGCCAGCACACACTACGGGGGCATAGCATCCACGCGGGGGGGATCCACAGCCGATGCCTCCCTTCAGCGTCCTTCACCCACCCCTCTTCCAAGGTAGCCACTGGAACCGGCAGACTCTCGTTGGAGCGAGTCCTTTGTTTTTCTAACCGGTGGGGGTTGTGCAGGCCGTCCATCAAGTTCCAGAGGGAATACTCGCCGTGGGAAAGGGTGGGAGGTGCTTGGGTGGGCCCGAGTACCTCTCCAGTTCCCGTATGGTAGATATGAGGGGCATTACCACCCCGCTTTATGACCGCCGTTTGTCCTCCAATGAAGACCTTTGGGTCTCCAGGTACTGGTATGGTCCAGATGCTGCTGCGGAGGTCCGCCCTTCTGTCTCCAGCGGGTCCATAGACTACTCCCACTTCCGTGAGCCGCCAAGCTGTGATCGTTTTCATTTCGTGGCCCATCACAAGGAGGACATTACCGGTGAGGGCCAACCCCGACACCTTTATATCGGTATCGATGAACTGGGAAGGGGTTTGTGAAAGAAGGTTGGTGATAGTGACGGTGGTGCAACCCCAGTGGCCAGTTGCTACATAGGTGCCGCAGTCAGAAAGAGCACCGAGTGGTGTGTCACTGTCGGGGTGGGCAACAATAGGGAGACCGTCCAAACGCCACACTCGGAGGACCCCCGGGAAAAGGCCCATGATCGATGACGAAGCTGGCGAGAATTGGAGGTTGTAGGGGGGGTTGACGCTCTGGCCTGATAACGTCCTCCACAGGGTATAAGAACCAGATCCATATTTCCAGATCCAGACTGATGATTGAGCGAAACCTGCAAAGAGGTCCCCCTCGGAGGAGAATGAGTGGGAGACCAAATAGCGATCGTCCTCTAATAAGCACTCCGAGTTCCGGATGTCCAAGATGCGAAGCTGACCGCGAGCTTCGACAGAAATCCGATAAGTGGTTGGGGAGAAGGAACGAATCGGGTCATGTTGTCCGAATGACCCGACACGGAAGGATTCGATCTTGGTTAGAACTGAGCCGGCCTCGAATATGTCGACGGTACGGGCCTGGCCATCCCACCCCGTCGTCATGACCCGAAAGGCTTCGTTGTGGGCCCAAAGGTGTGGTTTGTCACTTGACTGGAGCGTGCCAAGAGTCCGCATTGTACCCAAATCAACATCGTACACCTGCACAGCGCCGCTGAGGGTGGTGCCAATTGCCCGTCCATCCAACGACCAAACAAATGGGGCCCCGTCGGTGTCACCACACTCAACTTCTTTTGCCATCCCGCCAGTCTGGATATCCCAGAATACGAATGAAGTGGGCGAGAGAGTAGCGAGGGTACGTCCATCCGGTGAATAGGCAAGTGCATGGATGCGATGAGGAGATAGGAGGGTGGAGAGTAGTTCAGAGGTGAGCGGATCCCGGATCTCCACGGCCCCCTGATAACCTGTAGACACAAACTGACCACATGGTGACCAAGCGGAGGGCTCGTAATAGAGTGTGCTCCTTGCACTGCGAATATTTATATCATTGTACCATGAACCCATAGTTCCAGCTACCACTCTCGGGAAGGGGGAGTGCCGCCGGTGGTAGTACAACCGTCGGACAATCGATGACAAAGGGGATGACTCCAGCGCGGAGTGATAGATGTGGGTGGCCGAGACATCGATGGGCTCGAAAAATGTGGTCATGAAACGGAAACAGTCCCTGGCGGTATCGAGAAGCTCCTCATCCCTGGCAACCTGATTATCACAAGCGTTAGCGTCACGTTACGTTGGAGAGGGGCCAAAACAAACCTCCTGTAGCCAGGGAATCAGCTGTTCTAACGCAGCAACGGCTCCCCTTGTGGCTCCGAGGGCGCTGACAACCTCCAGCCAAGCCAAAAATTTCTCCTCCAGGAAAACACGTAGACGGGAAATGATATCAGTAACATCTCCCTTGGTCTTGGGGAGGTGTTTATACCAGGATTGGCAGGCGTACCGCAGTGCGAGGCTGATGCGATCGTTGACTCTTGTCTCCAGATCCCCGACCTCCGAGTTCAAGGCATAACTGGGGAGTGATAGGAGGTTTTGTTCCAACTTGTCGTTCATCACCCCCAAACAGTTCGTGACGAGTTCGAAGTGTAGGTGTTCAGGGGAGATGTAAAACCTTGTGTCGGCACAGCGGGAGTGATCGGTGATGAAGTCGGGGAACGACTTGTGGAATGGTTTTACAGGCTGGGCCGGGTCTTCATCAAGTATAAGTAATGATTGGAGTGGTGTAAGGAAGAGCAAGACGTCCCTGGTCTCCAGACCCATGAGTTCGGCGATTCCTGATGGTGGGAGAGGGTTTACAACCAAGACGACGGCTCCAATGATAGTTCGAATCTTGGAACAAATGACAGGGTCATCCACACAAAAACTTTCCCCGAGAATCCAGAGGTACAGCGGGTCGAGAGATGTCTTCCCCTCGTATGCTGTGCGGTCCGGAAAGTTGATGATGGTTTCAAGTTGCTTGTCGGGGAGATGGAACTTCTTGTCAAGGTATTTGACGGTCGCGACAGCATACACGAAGAGCCCCGCTGCCCTTTGGCACAAGAGATTTATGCTTTCGTCGGTCGGCCACCCGTCGAGCAGGTGCCGTCGTGCAAGTTCGGAGAGCTCGTGTTTGAGGAACAACTGGATATCGTTGTTGATCAGGGAGGGGCGGACATCATGTAACACGAAAATGTCGGTTGCGTCCGCAAGGATGGGGAGACGGAATCCGGTCTTGATCCGTGGCTCTGGCCGGCCAGTGATGAAAAACTTGACCCTGGGTATTCGCTCAGCGAGCCGTCCCAACACGGAGAGGATCGCGGATGATGGTTCGTCGTCCTTGCACTCGTCGAGGGCATCGACCAGGATGATCGTTGAAACGTCGGCGGACTGAAGCGGCTCGACGATCAACATTTCCATCTGACCGTACAGTGAACAGTCGACAATATCCGGATTAGACCGAAGAAGGGGGACGAGATGAGATCGGAAGTCGGGGTGTTTGTACGCCAGCTGGAAAGCGAGGGTGGGGAAGATGGAGTGCAAGTCGCTACGGTCCTCGAAGTCTCGCGAACAGAAAAAGGACGCTCCCAGGAGGCCGTCGGCGAACACACGCTCGGCAATCGTCTGAGCTATCGTCGACTTCCCTGTCCCGGCGAGGCCGTTCAGCCAAAAAACCGGAGACCTGTTGAAGTCTTTAGCCCACGACTCGATCTCACCCAGGACGGTCTCCCGCGTGCCCCGGAGGCAGCCTCGGCGGTTACCGTGTTGGTACGTGGCGCGGCGAGCGCGACGGCAGGTATTGAGCACTGACGCGTCCGCTGTATTGATGCACGGGTGAGCCTATTTCAGGGAAGGAAAACGAGAAGACCGAACCAGCATCCTAAAAACCGTGACCGACGTCAGATATATTCTCTACGCGTAGATCCGATTTAACAACCCACAATCAGTCTGCAATTCTGGTCGTATATCGCCCGTTGCTGGATCGTCTGTCGAGGCGTTGCGAATTCAGTAACACAATGGCCGCGTGAGATCTTTCGCCACCCACTTGGTTCTCAAGCAGAACGTCCCGGACGTCTTCCGCTATTCTTGAGACAGTCACAATGTCATCTTGACACTCCTCGTACCCCTGGGCGCTGACACGATTGTGGAGCACGACACAGTTATCCCTGACCACCCTGAGAGCGCTAGGGGAGGGTTAGAGCTATCGTTGGTTGGAGTCGATCATGACCACCTACTGGGACAGCTTCGCCCATAGTTCGCACTCGTTGCTACCCTGCAATGTATCGTCATTGTCCTCCAAACATAGCGGACCCAGTCGAGCCAGAATGGAATCTAGCTTGTTCTTCACCGACGGAGACCTCTGTTCAAGTGTCAGCCGACACTGCGATGAACCCGCTGCGTTGCGTTACCTCGTGGAGCTTCAAGAGCACATCGAAGGATGACTTGACAAAAAAAATCGACCTTCATAACAACAGGCTGAGACTAGTCGGAGAACCCTTACAGTAAGATTGGCTATCTGATCATAGATCGCTTGCTGTTGCGAGATCTGCCCCGCATGTCAACAACGCTGGACACGATATCCTGACATCCACTCACTTGGTAGTGGCTAACAACCTCTCGAAGTTGCTCGATAAGTCTCGTCACCTCTTGGGAATCCCCGCCCTTATCTATAAATCTGGCCGCAACAGTTTTTTCCAGCAGTGACTGGGATCGCTTCTCGATCTCTTCCAGCGCACTGAGAGACCGTCGACGGGGATAGGTGGGGTGAGTAACCGGTGAGCGTACCCATACAATTCCGAGCGTCGCTTCTTCTCCGCCTGGTCTCCGTCAATAGACGCTGCGTTGGCGTTCTGCTTGAACCTATTTAAACGCGGGATAAGGTCTTCAACCTTCTCCTTGACATCTTCAAATTGCTGTGACCGTCCGCGTAAGTCGTGGACGATGGCCACTCACTGGACAGTTACC
>Ga0307511_10002519_pt1 | contig 19129 bp, 23 predicted proteins | sample 13_EM_MG_FD_200266 | JGI IMG/M metagenome (GOLD analysis project Ga0307511, IMG submission 200266) | Populus trichocarpa ectomycorrhiza microbial communities from riparian zone in the Pacific Northwest, United States - 13_EM | ecosystem: Host-associated > Plants > Roots > Unclassified | place... | reverse complement strand
TCCCTGACAGGACAAGGTGTTTGAAGTCGAGGACGGGACCCCGGTCCAGTTCGAAGACGTGGGAGTCGCAAGGCCAGGGCAGTCGGAAGGCGCGGGTGTCGAGCCCCGCGCCGAGCAACACAGTCTGTGGGGAGCCGGGGATGAAGTCGTCGAGTAATCGGGTGCGCAGGCCGAAGTAGCGGCCGAGGTGGCTCCACACCGGGCTCTCGTCCACAGTGGAGGACCACGATACGGGCCAGTCGACGCCGGCGGCGCGAACGAAGTGCTGAGCGAAGTGGTCGTGGGCCAAGGAATCGGGGCGGGTGGCCTCGATGGCCCGGGCGGCGGCGACCAGCAGGGCGGTCAGCCCGACATCGCCGGCCATGACTCCTCCTCGGGTAGACGCAGCCACGCCGGGTCGGAATGGGCCAGCAGCCGCGCGCCGTAGACCTTGGCCATGTACCGGTGCACCAGGACCTCCGGCAGGTGCAGGCTGGCGGTGCAGTCGGTGAGCAGCGTGATGTGCCAACCCTTCTGGAAGCCGGTCCGGGCGGTCGAGTCGACGCAGACATCGGCGTACAGCCCGGCGAAGGCCAGATGTCCGATGCGCCGCAGCCGCAGGTGATCCTCGAAGCCCTCGCTCAGGAAAGCGTCGAACTGGGCGGCCTTGGTGAACACGTGCTCGCCGGGCCGCGGGGCCACGCGGCAGAAGTCCGCGCCCGGGGTGCCCTCGACGCACTTCTGTGTCTTGCCCTGCAAGCGATTGCGCCGCCGCCAGCTGGCAAGCTGGTGCTCGACGTCGCCGACGAAGCGCACGAAGATCACCTCGACGCCGGCCGCCCGGGCGAGGTCGGCGGCCGAGGCGATGTTCTCGGTCACGTGCTCGTGCCCGGCGCAGAAGTCGTTCTGCACGTCCACAACAACCAGCCCGGTCCTCACGTGCCGGCCACCGGCTGCACGGTCAGCGCCTCCAGCAGCGCCTCGACCACGGCGACGGTGCCGTGCCGGCCGCCCACGTCCCGGGTGCCGATGCTGTTGTCCCGTAACGACTCCAACGCCCGTTCCATCAAGTCGACCGCACCGGCGCAGCCGGCGTGCCGCTCGGCGATGGCCGCGGCGGCCCGGACGGTGGCGGTGGGGTTGACCTCGTTGCGGCCGGCGATGTCGTCGGCGGAGCCGTGAACCGTCTGGTACTCCACCAAACCCGCCACATCGGGATGCAGATGGTGGTTCTCGGCGCAGCGGTTCTCCTGCCGCTGCCGGCCGAACCGGTCCAACAGCATCACGTGCATGATGTCGGCCCACTCGTTGCCGGCGATCAACAGCGTCCGCGGCCCGAAGCCGTGCTCGACCAGGTTGCGGTTGGCGGTGTCGGGCTGGCACAAGGTGATCCGCACGCCCTGCCGGGCGGCGATCTCCGCCACCCAGCGACCCAAGGCCCCGTCCAGCAGATGGAACTTGTACGCCATGATGATCCGCTGCGGCCCCTGCCCGGGCCACTGCCGCTCGGCCATGCGCAGCGCGAACTCGATGACCTGCTCGGTCAGGTCCCGGCGGAACGCCATGGTCCGCTCGACCACGCCATCGGCGTGCGCGTTGCTGCCGGTGTAGAAACCCTGTGCCTGATCGCGAACCATCAGCAGCGGACCGATGGTGTCGACCTTCACCGCCCGCAGCCGTTCCCGCACCAGGTAGAGCGACTGGGCGTTGATCGCGGTCCGGAACACGGCGGTGACACCGTCGCCGGCCAGCTCCCGGCAGAACGCCTCGTAGTGCTGGGCGTCCTGCCGCGTGAGCCGCTCGGTGTCGCCGGTCGGCTCCAGCGTGAAGTACGAGTGGTACGCCCGCTGCGACCGCCGGACCTGGATGTCCGTGCCGTGCAGCCGGCCGATGCCGGCGAGCACCCGTTCGAAGACGTCGGCCAGCTCCGGCCCGGTGCCGCGGCCGACGGCGAGGCCGATGATCGGTTCCACCCGGTCAGCCCTCGGCGCGGACCAGCCGGTCGCCGGCGATGCCGCCCTTGTCCGGGCGGTAGTACTCGAAGATGGTGTCCCGCCACACCGACACGGGCACCCGGTCGTTGTCGTCCGGGCCGAACGCGTTGTACAGGTCGTGCAGGCGGTCCTGCTCGAAACCGATCGCCGCCATCAGGTCGGCGAAGACCGGCCGCTCGATCAGTCCGTCCCCGTCCGGATCGCCCAGCGCCGACAACGCGTCCGCGAACTGCGCGATGGTGTCGTCGAACCGCTCCGGCGTCAGCACGCACGCGATCCACTCGTCGTAGCTGACCTTGCCGTCCGCGTCGGTGTCCAGTTCGGCCTCCAGTGTGGCCCAGAACTGGCGAAACGCCTTGGCGATGTTGTCCTTCGCTGTGTCGTCCGAGGCCGCTGCCGCGGCAACCACATGCCCGCTCATGAGTTCGAAATCGTCGGGTTCGAGATAGCCGTTCCGGTTCACGTCGAACAGATGGAAGATGAGCTTCACTCGGTCAAGAGCCTCTTCGCGCACGACCGCGCCTTTCTCGTTGGAGAACCCCCGATGGCGCTGTCAGTGTCGGGGCGGCGCGGGTCGAGCACAACAACCCCTCACTGGAAGGTATGAGTCGGTGGTCGTCTCGGTTTGCCCGGCAGGGCACGGCAATACGGCAAACGTGCGGAAGACCGTGGCGGCCGGGGGACCGGCCGGTCACCAACCGCGACTCGGCCGAACGTGTGGCGGGAGCTCGGGATCAGTCGTCCACCGGGGGGAGGCCCTGGAGTTTGCGGATCTGGTCCAGGACGGCGGTGACGGCGTCGAGGCTCTCGGGCGGCAGGCCGACGGCGCGCAGGGCGATGGAGCGGACGCCGGCCTGGTGGAGCTCGTCGAGCATGGCGAGCTGACGGGTGGTCTGGTCGGCGTGGTCGCGATCGTAGAAGTACGCGGGGGAGACGCCGAAGAAGGTGGCCAGGGCGTCGAGCAGTTCGGGGGAGGGGCGTTCGCGCTTGCCGGTGCGCAGGGCGGACAGATAGGCGCCGCTGACCCGGAGACGGGGGTGGGACTGCTTGAGCTCGGCGGCGACGTCGTCGTTGGTCCAAGTGCGGCCCTGGGGCCGACTGGAGCGGAACAGGCCGTCGAGTCGCTCGGCGAGCGCGGATTCGCCCTTGTCCTGAGCCATGTCCGTCCTCCGCTGCCGAGGCGTCGTCGCGTCGCCAGTCCAACACTATCAACTGACAGTCCAGTCACATAGTGACCGGGGTCACAGGTTGAACACGGCGTGTGTCGGGGTAGATTCAACTGATAGTTTAACTGAATCTTCTGCGGGTCGAGGAGGCGGAATGACCACGGCGGAACGTTCCGACGCACTGCTGGACCGGCTCAGCGACCGGGAGATGCAGGTGCTCGAACTGGTCGCGCAGGGCAGCTCGAACCTGGCCATCGGCCGGCGGCTGCGGCTGCGGCCGAAGACGGTGGAGGCGCACGTGCGCAGCCTGTTCACCAAGCTGGAGCTGGAACCGAGGCCGGACGAGCACCGCCGGGTGCTCGCGGCGGTGACCTACCTGCACGGACGGCGGGCATGAGCCGTGCCGTCCACACCGATCAAGGTCTGTGCGATCGCCGCGGCGGGCCTGCTCGTGCTGGCCGCTGACGGCACGCCGGCGAGCGTGTTCCCGGCGATGCGGTCCCGTGTGGACAGTCTCGTCGAGCTGGTGGGGCGGATGGGCGGCTTCACGGTCGACCCCCGTGACGGCGAGGGTCCGAGGGCCGGCTACGCGGTGGCCACGGGCCGTGCCACGGCCAGGATCGAACCGGCGGACCGGTTCCTCGGTGGCGACGGGGCCCAGGCGCTGTGGACCTATCTGGCCGACAAGGCCGAGCAGTTGCACGACGATCCGGCGCTGCTGGTCGGCGCCTGGTACGACCGGCCGGGCGGACGCGTCGTGCTGAGCCTGGTCGAACTGGTGCCCGACCGCGCCGCGGCCATCAGCGCGGCGGTGTCCAACCGACAGCGGTCGATCTACGACCTGGCCACCGGCGTCGAGGTGCCGACCGGCTACACCGGTCAACGCTGACTCCGCCGGTAGGCGACGAACCCGTCGGCCCACTCGGTCAGCCACCGGATCTCGTCGCGCAGGTCCCGGTCCGCGGGCGCGACCAGGGCCCGGTCGTCGGCCCGGGCCTGCGCCCTGGCGATGGCCGGCGGCACGGCGTCGCCCGGCAGCGCCCGGCGGGCGTCCTGGATCTCCACCACCCGGCGGTGCAGCCAGAAGTCGATGTCCCGCAACCGGAAGAAATCCCGCCAGGCCGACGACGGCCGGTCGAGCGCGACCGCCGGCACCTCCGCGCACAGGGCCCGCCACAGCGGGTGCAGTCGGCGGTAGTCGCGATGAGCTCGCCGCCAGCGCTCCACATCGGACAGACGCGAGCCGACGGTCGGCAGCACCCAGCCGATCAGCGCGAGCATCGAGCCGATGTCGCCGCATCCCCACGCGAGCGGCTCCAACGGCCGCAGGTCGCCGCCGAGCGGCCCGGCCAGCAGGTCGGCGACCCGCACCGCGCAGTACACCAGGATCACCGCGCCGCCGACGGCCGTGGTCACCATGCCGCGCCGAAGCCAGCCGGGATGCGAGATCTCCGCGTAGCGCCAGCAGTGCCGGACCACGTCGACCTGGCCGATGATGCAGGCCAGGATGTAGATCACCAGGTACGGCGCCTGCGAGAGCTGGTGGGTGTACTGGACGTAGAAGTCGTCGAACCGGCGCTGCCGTGGCTCGAACACGAAGTAGGTCGCCACATACGCGGTGAAGATCGGCGCGGCCAGCGTGAACCGGTTGCGCACCCGGCGTTTCGCGTCCTCCGGCCGGTATGTCCAGTGCATCAGCAGGAACTGCTGGGCGATGGTCAGGCCGAGCACGCTCATGCCGGAGCACAGGCCGGCGCTGTTGGGCATGCCGGTCAGCCCATCCACGAACACGTACACCGGCGGCAGCAGCACCAGGTAGCTCAGCGCGGAAAGCCCCACGTACAGACAGAACGCCACGGCGACCGCGTCGGCGCGCTGGCCGCGGGCCAGGCCCCACACCTTGTGCAGCAGGATCGAGATTCCGACGACCAGGCAGAAGGTGTGCAGGACCGTCGTCACCCGGCGCCACCGATGGAGAAGGAGCGCTCCAGCCGGTCGAGCACCGCCCGCGTCTCCGGGCTGTCGCCCGCGGCCGCGTGCTCCGGCGGGCGGGCGTTCATGCGTCGCAGGATCGCCGACGCCATCACCTCGGCCTCCAGCTCGTGGCCGTCGTCGTACTCGGCGCGCCGCAACATGTCCCGCACCAGTCGCGGGTCGAGGTCGGGAAAGATCAGACGTGAGTCCTCGTCGGCCACCGGCGCGGCGCTGGTGTGCCCGCACAGGATGTGCGCCAGCTCGTGTGCGACGATGTGTTCCTGGTGGGTCCGGCTGGTTTCGGCCTCGTAAACGATGACGTCCATCGCGTGCAGCCGCAGCCAGATGCCCGACGGCCGGGCCGCGCCCATCGGCGCCGGCACCAGATGGACCAGCCGGTTGCGTCGCCTGCTCAGATGCTCGACGAGGCCGGTGATGTCGAACGCCCGGTCCAACTCCCATTCGGTGAAGCGGGACTCGCACGTCCTGAGCAGACGCCGGATCCTACGCGTGACACGTTCCTTGTCGTCCAACAGATCGCCCCCAGCAACCGTGGCACTCCAGCGACACGACGCAGCGTCGCCTGCCACCGATGCTGCCAAATCGGTTGCCGGATGACAAGCGGCTACCCTTTCTCCACCGCCCGAACGCGTGCGGCCAGGTGGATCTCCGCGTCGTGCCCGTAGGCCGCGCCCAGCCTGGACAGCAGCGATGTCAGCGCGATGGCGTAGGACTGGGGTCCCGGTGACTCCAACGCGAAACTTGCCGCCACACAACCCAGTTGCGTCGATCGCACGGTGCCGATGCCGGCCTCGACGCCGGCCAGGAAGCCGGCCCGGAACGCGTCGCCGGCCCCGGTCGGGTCAACCCCTTCGACCGTGACCGCTTTTACCACAACGGGATCCGCGCCACGCGACTCGACGCGCGCCCCGTCCGGACCGAGGGTCGTCACCCACGAGCCGACCAGCGACAGCACCTCCTCGGCCGGGCAACCCATGCCGGCGAGCAGCAGTTCACGCTCGTACTCGTTGGTGAACAACCACTTCGCGCCGACGACGAGTTCTCGCATCTGGCCGCCGTCGACGTAAGCCAGCTGTTGCGAGGGATCCGCCGCGAACGAGATGCCCGATTCGCGGCAGTCACGGGTGTGTCGCAGCATCGCCTCGGGATCGTTCGGTGAGATCACCACCAGATCGCCGGCCCGCAACAGCGGCGCCAGCGCGATGTCCCGCGCGTGGGACATCGCGCCGGCGTAGAACGAGGCGATCTGGTTGAGGTCGCGGTCGGTGGTGCACAGAAACCGGGCGGTGTGCCGGTCCTCGGCCACCAGCACGGCGCCGGTGTCCACGCCGTGCGACTCCAGCCAGCCGCGGTAGCCGTCGAAGTCCGTGCCGACCGCGCCGACCAGCACCGGCCGCAAGCCCAGCTGCGCCAACCCGTACGCGATGTTCGCGGCCACCCCACCGCGCCGGATGTCCAGCTCGTCGACGAGAAAGGACAGCGAGACGCGGTCCAGCTTGTCGCCGACGAACTGGTCGGCGAACCGCCCGGGGAAGGTCATCAGGCAGTCCGTCGCGATCGAACCGGTGACGATGAGACGCACGGTCGGTGTTCCTACTCTGCTCCGAAGGCCGTCAGAAGTGCTTGCCCCGCAGGCGTTGCGGCCAGATTCCCTGCTTGCCCGGCGCGAGCACGCCGGCCGGGTCGAGCGCGTCCTTGATCTTCTCGCTCAGCCGCAGCAGCGCTCCGTCGTTGAAGCTGAAGGTGGCGGCGATCTCGTCCATCAGCGCCGGGTGCACGCGGTACTCGCCGTAGCCCAGTTCGGCCGCCTCGCGGATCAGGGTGCGGCACAGTTCCAGCGTGGCGGCGCGGTCGGCCGGGTCGGCGGTGTCGAACATGAGCATGCAGATGTGGTGCATCTCCCGCCGGCCGACGATGAAGTTGCCCATGTAGTCCTTGCCGGCCTCGCGGCACCGGTCGCGCGCCATCTCGTACTGCCGCATGGCGTCCTCGGCGGTGGCCGGCGACACCGGCGCGAAGTCGATGTGGCCGCCGTTGTCGTGCCACTGGAGAATCTTGTAGGTGTCCAGGTTGGGCTGTCCGGCCATGATCTTGGCGCGGGCCGCCAGCACCGGGCTGGGGTGCTCGCCGGCGAAGTGGAAGCCGGCGCCGGCGATGCCGGCGAACGCGTCCCTGATCACGTCCCAGGTCGCCGCCCGCACGGCCGGCGGCCCGTACAGCGCGCCGTAGAAGTTCCACTGGCCGATGCCCTGCTCGTCCCGGATCCTCCTGGCCACGCTGTCCGGCACCGGCCCGGCGCCGTCGTGGAACCGCGAGCGCGGGCCGACCGCGGCGGCGTCCAGCAGCAGGCTGCGCAGCGTCGGCACGTTGGGGATGGTGCCGTTCAACCGCAGCGGGCGCACCGCGTCCACCACCGCGCCGAGATCCTCCTCGCGCGGCAGGGTGATCAGGTAGGCCTGGTAGCCGGCCGGCTCGGGCATCAGCCAGACCCCGAGCTTGGTCACGATGCCGTAGTTGGACTGGGTGAACATCGGGTCGAACTGCGGGCCGTAGCCGTACTTGAACAGCTGCCAGGTGTTGCTGCCGGGCAACGCGCCCATGCCGGTGCGCACCACGTCGCCGTCGGCCAGCACGACCTCCATGCCGCACTGGATGGACAGGTGGTCGCCGTAGGGCGTGTAGCCGACACCGCGCTCCAGGGTGTTGCCGACGATGCTGCCCCAGCCCAGATCCGGCACGTCCAGCATCAGCTTGCTGCCACGGGCCCGAAGGTGGTCGTACAGCTCGAAATAGCTCACGCCCGGTTCGACCAGCGCGTAGCCGAACTTCTCGTCGACCTCCAGGATCCGGTTCATCCGCTTGAGATCGACCACGACCGCGCCCGGCAGGCGCGGCGCCGCGCCGCCGAAGCCCAGGTTCTTGCCGGTGGAGATGGGGGACAGCGGCAGCCCGTGCTCGGCGGCGATCCGGACCGTGGCCCGCACGTCCTCGACGGAGGCCGGCAGCACGGCGGCGGACGGGGTGAAGTGGTCGGCCTCGTAGATGGGGCAGGGGTCCTGGTAGTGGACCAGCTCCGACTCCTCGGCCAGCACCCACTTCGCGCCCAGCGCCGCGCGCAGCTCCGCCAGCGCCTGGTCGAACCGGGCCTGGTCCATGTCCGGGGGCAGGTGCCTGGTCATCGGGTCTCCCTCTCCTCGATCCGGGCCGGTGAGTTGGTCGACTCCACGAAGGCGGTGACGGTGGTGTGCCGCCAGACCCCGCTGACGGTGAACGGATCCTCGTCGACGTAGCGCCGCACGGTCCCGCGATCCGGCGCCCGCAGCACGATCAGGCTGCCGACCGGCTCGCCCGCGTCGTCGGTGAGCATGCCGTAGAGCACCGGATCCACCAGGCCGGACCGCAGCCGGGCCGAGTGCTCCGCGCGCGCCGCCGGCCGCAGCCGCGCCGCGTCCGGACCGTCGAGGCAGTGCACAACCCAGAGCATCGGCGGGCCTTCCGTTGCGGGACAAGGAGAACGACCGGGGAAGACGCTAGTTCACCCGGGCCGGCCGGACATCGGGGCTAACCCTGATGGGCATCAGTCCGTTGTGGACTTGCGGCTGATCGCCCAGTAGGCGCAGAACAGCGCGCCGACCACCGCCGCCACCGCCGCCACCACGGGAATGGAGCGGAAGCCGAGCGGGGACAGCAACAGGCCGCCGACCGCCGAGCCCAGCGACGTGCCCAGGTACATGGAGCTGCTGTTCCAGGCCAGCAGCGAGCCGCTGTTGGCCGGGAAGGTGGCGACGAGCCGGGCCTGATAGGACGGCAGGCACGGGTACGCGCACACCGCGAACACCAGCAGCGAGGCCAGCAGCAGCGGAACGGACGTGGGCAGCAGCAGATCGACCACGAGCAGCATCACCGCGACGAGCGCGAGGCTGGTGGTGGCCACCCGGCCGGCGCCGTAGCGGTCGGCCAGCCGCCCGCCGCCGAGGCTGCCGATGACCGCGCCGACGCCGTAGACGACCAGTGCCAGCGCGACCAGGCCAGTGGACAGGTGCGCCTCGGTGCTCAGGCCGGTGCCGAGATAGGTGTAGAAGGCGTAGACGGCGAAACCCCACAGGCCGGTGACGGTGACCGCGCGCAGCCGGACCGACAGGGCGATCGGCGGCGGTGTGGTCGCGGCGGCGCCGGTCGCGGCGGTGGGCCAGGCGAACGCGTTGACCACGGCCAGCACACCGGACAGCGCCGCCAGCACGACAAAAACGGCCTGCCAGCCCAGCACCGCGGCCAGCGCGGTGCCGCTGGGGGCGCCAGTGGTGAGCGAGATGAGGAAGCCGGCGACGGCGGTCGACATCCACACGCCGCGCCTGCCGGCTGGCGCGGACCCGCCGACCAGCGCGTACACCGATGGGCTGACCGCGGCGGCGGCCAGCCCGGCCAGCACCCGGGCGACCAGCACCAGCCAGAACCACGGCGCGAGGCCGGTGAGCAGGTTGGCCACGCCGAAGCCGACCAGGCCGATGACGAGCACCCGGCGGCGGCCGATCCGGTCGGCGAGCGAGCCGAACCAGGGCGCGCCGAGCACGTAGACGATCGAGAACAGGGTGACGGTGTTGCCGGCCGCGCCCGGCGTGACGCCGAAGCGGGCGGAGATGGCCGGCAGCAGCGGCGAGACCACGAACAGGTCGGTGCCCACCACCAGCAGGGTGAGGAAGCCGACGGCGAGGCTGGCGCGGCCGCCGGCCGGGGGCGCGGCGGTGGGAGCGGAGGAGGTGGCGGGGGAAGTGGGCATGAAATCACGCTAGCGTATATCTCACCGGTAAACAATTTCCCGATGAGAAACTCGCTGGGAAGCAAGACTGGTAGACTGGATGTCGTGGACGATGCCATCGACGTGCTGCTCGACCAGTGGCGACGGTCGCCCTACGACCTGCCGCTGGAGTCGATGGCGGTGGCCAAGCGCCTGTCGCGGGTGGCTCGCAACCTGGAGCAGCACCTGGCCAAGGCGCTCGCGCCGTACGGCCTCGACCCCGGCGAGTTCGACGTGATGGCCACGCTGCTGCGCAGCGGTCCGCCGTACGAGCTGACACCGAACGTGCTCAACCGGTCGCTGCTGATCTCCTCCGGTGGCCTGACCAAGCGGCTGACCCGGCTGGAGACCCGCGGCCTGGTGTCCCGCCGGCTGGACCCGGACGACCGCCGCTCGCTGCTGGCCGCGCTCACCGAGCAGGGCCGCGCGCTGGCCGGCGAGGCCGTGGTGGCGCACACCCGGGCCAGCGCCGGGCTGGCCGACTCGCTGCCCGCGGCCGACCGCGCCCGGCTCACCGAACTGCTCCGGAGCCTGTTGCTGCACCAGGAGAGCTAGCCGAGCCCGCCGATGTGCACGAACTTCGTCTCCAGGAAGTCCTCGATGCCGTGGTGCGAGCCCTCCCGACCCAGTCCGGACTCCTTGACGCCGCCGAACGGCGCCACCTCCACCGACAGGAAGCCGGTGTTCAGGCCGACCATGCCGACCTCCAGGGCCTCCGCGACCCGCCAGGCCCGGCCCAGGTCGCGGGTGAAGAAGTAGCCGGCCAACCCGGTGTGGGTGTCGTTGGCCAGCGCGACGGCCGACTCCTCGGTGTCGAACGAGCTGATGGCCGCGACCGGGCCGAACGTCTCCTCGCGCATCACCCGCATCCGCGGCGTCACGTCCGCGAGGACGGTCGGCTGGAAGAACGTGCCACCCAGCGCGTGCGGGCCGCCGCCGACGAGCAGCCGCGCCCCCTTGGCCACCGCGTCTTCCACGTGCGCGGCCACCTTGGCCAGCCCGTCGGCGTCGATCAGCGGGCCGACGTCCACACCGGACTGCCGGCCGTCGCCGACCGCCAGCTTGCCGACGGCGGCGGCGAACCGGTCGGTGAACTCGCCCACAATGGACTCCTGAACCAGGAACCGGTTGGTGCACACGCAGGTCTGCCCGCTGTGCCGGTACTTGGACAGCACCGCGGCCGTCACCGCGGCGTCCAGGTCGGCGTCCTCGAAAACCAGGAACGGGGCGTTGCCGCCGAGTTCCAGCGTCAGGCGTTTGACGGTGTCGGCGCACTGCGCGGACAGCAGCTTGCCGACCTCGGTGGAGCCGGTGAACGAGATCAGCCGCACGGCCGGGCTCGCGCACAGGGTGCGGCCGATGGCCGGGGCGTCGCCGGTGATCACGTTGAGCACGCCGGCCGGCAGCCCCGCGCGCTGCCCCAGCTCGGCGATGGCCAGCGCGGACAGCGGCGTCTGCTCGGCCGGTTTGAGCACCACCGTGCAGCCGGCGGCCAGCGCCGGCGCGGCCTTGCGGGTGATCATGGCCGCCGGGAAGTTCCACGGCGTGATGCAGCCGACCACGCCGATCGGCTGCCGTAGCACCATGATCCGGCTGTCCTCGCTGGTGGCCGGGATCAGCTCGCCGCGCACCCGCTGCCCCTCGGCGGCGTAGAAGGTCAGGAACGAGATGGCGTAGTTGATCTCTCCGCGCGCCTCGGCCAGCGGCTTGCCCTGCTCGGTGGTGAGCAGCTCGGCCAGCTCCTCGGCGTGCTCGGTCATCAGGTGGGCCCAGCGGGTGAGCACGGCGGCGCGGTCCTTGGCGGTGCGCTTGCGCCACGGCCGCAGCGCCGCTTCGGCGGCGGCGACGGCTGCCTCGGTGTCGGCCTCGGCCATCAGCGGCACCGAGGCGATCCGCCCGCCGGTGGCCGGATCGGTGACATCGAAGACCCGGCCGTCGGCCGCGGCCCGCCACGCCCCGTCGACCAGACACGCCTCGCGTACGAGCGTGGTGGACACCATCCTCTTCCCTTCCAACGAAGTGAGGGCGGGCCGTGGCCTGGCCACGGCCCGCCCGCATGCTAGGGCTGGACCAGCTGCCAGCCGCGTTCCCGGGCCAGCTCGGCGATCTCGGCCCGGCCGGACACCAGCACCGGGTGGCCGACCTCGGACAGCATCGGCACGTCCGAGCGGTCGTCGCCGTAGGCCCAGCAGTCCGCGCCGGCCGCGCCGGCGTCGGCCAGGAACGTCCGCACCGCCTCGGCCTTGCCGGCGCCGATCGTCTGCGGCGGCACGATCTCCCCGGTGTAGCGCCCGTTCTCCACCACCACGCGGGTGGCCAGCAGGCACGTCACGCCGAGCTCGCCGGCGATCGGCCGCAGGATGTCCACCATGGAGCCGGAGACGAACACGATCTCGTGCCCGGCGTCCTGGTGCTCGCGCAGGGCCCGCAGCGCGCCCGGGAAGTACAACCCGCCCGGCATCGCCCGGGTCTGGTCGTACCAGCGCCGGGCCAGCTCGGCCACCCTCTCCGGTCGCCGGCCCCGCCAGGTGCGGTAGTACATCCGGTTGAGGTCCTCCCGCGGCCGGCCGGCGGCCAGGTAGCCCTGGCGCCGTGCCTCGAACCGCCGCGCCTTTCGCTTGCCCAGCAACGAGGGCAGCAGGCCGGTGTGCGTGTAGTAGTAGTCCTGGAACGAGAACATCGTCTTGATCCGGACCACGGTGTCGTCGACGTCGAAGAACGCGAAGGTCCGCGCCGCCTGGGCCGTCTCGTTCACCACCGGCTCGCTCACGGCTTGGTCGCGGCGACGACAAAGCCGGTGAAGGAGGCGAAGAACCGGCCCTGCTCCTGGGCCGCCAGCAGCGGCTGCCACCACTGGCTGAGCTGCTCGCCGGTCAGCGTCAGCTCCCCGTTCTCCTGCGCGGTCTTCAGCCGCCCGGCGGCCAGCGTGCGGAAGAAGTCGAACGGCATCACCACGGTGTGCGGCGAAACCGTGACCTCGCCCAGGCTCCGGTCCAGCATGCGGCGGTACAGCTGCCGGCCGCTCCACTTGTTGCGGTGCGCGTCGGAGAAGCAGCGCATCACCTCCCGGGTGGCCGTCTCGTCCGGGTGGTCGACGATGGTGGTGTCGAAGTCGTAGTCGAACACCGACAGCCGGCCGCCCGGCCGCAGCACCCGGACCAGCTCGCTCAATCCGGTCTCGATGTCCTCGCAGTGCATCAGCACCAACTTGGCCCGCGCCCCGTCGAAACTGTCGTCGGGGAAGTCCAGGCCGCTCAGGTCGGCGACGCGGAATTCCAGCGGCAGGCCGGATCCCTCGCTGCGGCGGCGGGCCTCCGTGAGCATGGTGTCGCTCAGGTCGGTGGCCACCACCTTGCCGGCCGCGCCGACCAGCGCGGCCACCTCGCGGGCGTCGTCGCCGGTGCCGCAGCCGACCTCCAGCACCGTCTTGCCGGCGATGTGGCCCAGCTTGGCGTTGAGGTCGTCCTTCATGCCGCGGTACTCGGGCAGCGCGTTGGCGATGTCCATGAAGTCGATGAACCACGACGCGTCCGGAGCGCGGTCGACCGTGGTGAAGTTGCCGATGTTCCCGGTGGCGCTGCTCATGACCGGCTTTCCTCCATAACGCTGTCGCTTGTGGACCTGACCTCGGTGAGCGCCTGCCGGGCCGCCATGGCCTCCTGCTTGGCGCTGAGCTTGCCGGCGATCACCCGGTAGTTGACGTCGAACTCGGCCGCGACCACACCGCGCTGGCTGATCGCCAGGCTCGCGTGGAAGCGCTGGCCGACCGGACCCTGCTCGTGCGCGATCAGCCGGTACCGCACGGTCGCCGGCAGGGGGAAGACGAACGTGTCGAACCGGGACCCCAGCTGCTCGATCACGAACCGGCTCGGCCCGTCCGGCGGGTAGCCCAGTTCGGTGACCGCGGTCCACATCTGCCGCGCCGCCTCGATCAATGCGACCGCCGGCACATGCTGGCCGGTGATGTGGTCGGCCAGCACCTCGTTGCGCTCGTCCAGCACCAGCGGCGCCGTCCAGACACCGTCCACAGGGGACGGTTCGCCGATCAGGACGTTCTCGTCCGACCGCTTGTGGGTCAGCTCGCGGCGGGCCGGCGCCGGCACGTCCCAGTGCTTGGCCAGCTCGGCCAGCAGCCGGCCGGACAGCCCCTGACCGGCGACCAGCTCGCGTTCGCCGAGCTCGTCCGCGCGCAGCCGGGACGCCGCGATGGTGCCCGGATTGGCCAGGAACTCCTCGAATCGGTCGCCGACGACGACCAGTCGGTCCGTGCCCATGAAACCCCCTCTAGGCGGTGCTCGCGGCCAGGCCGCGTTCGTACACGGTGACCAGGTCGTCCAGCGAGCGGACGTCGGAGATCACCACGTCGGAGGCGAACGGGTCGACGCCGATGGCGGCCTCCAGTTCGATGACCAGCCGGGCCAGGGTGAGCGAGCTGAGGCCCAGAGTGTGCAGCTCCTCGCGGCCGGTCAGTGCCGGCGGCTCGGGCTGCGTCTCGAGTAACAGGTCGGTCACCACCTCGTGCACTGTGGTCCGCACCTGCGCGTTGGTCAGCATGTGATACCTCCGTCGACGACGATGGACTGGCCGGTGACGAAGCCGGCCCCGGTAGAAGCCAGGAACAGCACGGCGTCGGCGACCTCGTCGGCCGTGCCGAGCCGGCCGAGCGGGGTGCGGCCCTCGATCCGGGCGCGGGTGCGCTCGTCGACGTGCGAGGTCAACTCGCTGTCGAAGAAGCCGGGCACCACCGAGTTCACCCGGATGCCCAGCGGCCCGAGCTCGCGGGCCAGGCTCCGGCCGAACGCGTCCAGCCCGGCCTTGGCCGCCGCGTACACCGACACGCCGCGGAAGCCCCGGATGGCGTTGATCGACGACACGTTGACCACGCAGCCGCCGCCGGTCCGGCTCATCTGTTTGGCGCAGCCGCGGGCCAGCAGGATCGGCGCGGTCAGGTTGACGGCCACCAGTTCGGCGATCCGGCGTGGCGGCATGGTCAGCAGCAGGCCCTCGTGCAGCACAGCGGCGTTGTTCACCAGCAGGTCGAGCCGGCCGAACCGGTCCCACACCGCGGCGGTGACCGCCGCCAGCGAGTCGGGATCGGCCAGATCCGCCTCCTGCCAGAGGAAGTTCTCGCCGGCAAGCTCCTCGGTGGCCGCACTGGGCTTGCGGCTGAAGGTGGCCACCCGCCAGCCGTCGGCCAGCAGCCGCCGCACCAGCAGCAGCCCGAGCCCGCGGCTGCCGCCGCTGACCAGCGCCACCCCGGCCGTCACCGGACGCTCCTGATCTTCTTGAACCGGTCCGAGTACTGGCGTTGCGAGTTCACCTCGACCACGACCGGCACCTTGAACGGCTCCAGCCGCCGGCCGCAGAACTCCCGCACCCGGCGCCGCAGCGCCCGCTCGTCCTCGTCCTCGATGAGCTGGATGGTCGCCTTGACCACCATGCCGGTGACGTGGCTCGCGCGGCCGCTGACGGTGGCGTCGGCGATGTTGGGCATCTCCAGCAGCACGCCCTCGACCTCGCTGGGATAGACCTTCTCGCCGCCGACGTTGATGATTTCCGAGCGGCGGCCCAGGATCCGCACGTAGTCACCGTCCACCTGGACCACGTCCTGGGTGTTGAAATAGCCGTCCGCGTCGAAGTCGGCGGGCGCGTTGAGGTAGCCGAGCATGGCCATGTCCGACCGCACCCACAGCACGTCGTCGACGATCTTGTGGTCGAAGCCGGCGCCGCCGAGCTTCAGCCACAGCGAGTCGTCGTCGCGCGAACGGGTCGGCATGATGCCAAGCTCGGACAGGCCGTAGGTCTGCTTGAGCCGCACCGCCGGCAGCGCGGACCGCAGCCGGGCCAACGTCTTCGGCGGCATCGGCTCGGTGCCGTAGGTGATCAGCTCCAGCGACTCGGTCGAGTGCCGCTCGTAGGCCCGGGACACCAAGGCCATGGTGAGGAAGGTGGGCGTGGTCGGCAGCACGCTCACCCGGTCCCGCTCGATCGCCGCGAACACCGCGTCCGGGCTGCGCTCCGGCACGGTGACGATCGCGCCGCCCTGGCTGAAGGTGTGCAGCAGCGTGTTGACGCCGCCGATGTGGTCCAGGCTCAGGAAGGACAGCGTGCGCCGCGGCCGCGTCGGTTGCCCGTAGCGGCCGAGCACCTTGTCGAAGTCGAGCAGGGAAGCCTTGCTGCGGCCCGAGGTTCCCGAGCTGAACAACACCAGCCCGGGCGTGGCCGTGGCGCGCAGTCGCTCGTAGAGGGGATGCGTCGCGGTGACGCCGGTCGTGGTGAAGGTGTGACTGCCATTGGGCTTCATCGTGACGACGGACTCGACCTCGGCCACGGCGAGGAACTCCGCGCGCTTGGCCGGCGGCACCGCGGACAGCGGCACGATGATCGCGCCGCGGACGGTGAGCGCCAGCAGCGCCGCGCACGCCGCGGGGGAGTAGGCGGCTTCCAGACAGACGACGTCCCCCGCGTTCACGCCGCGCCGGTCGAGCTCCGCCGACCAGTCGTCGACGAGCGCGCACAGGCTGGTGTAGTCGTGCGGCACGCCGTCGACGACCAAGGCCTGCGCCGCGCCGAAGCCGGCCAGCCTGGTCAGGAACGAGTGGTTGTTCACCTGCGTCTCCCGTCGACACCACTGGTTGAGCCAGATCAACGAAGAGTTGAAAACGTGCTGGGACGGAGAGTACACCGATGGGCTCGGCTGATGTCAATATCGCTGTGGCGCAAGGAAAACGCTATCAGGGTTAGCCCTGATGACCGCCGTCGGCGGTTCTGCCAACCTGAGATCATGCGCAGGTTGTTCACCTCTGAGTCGGTCACCGAGGGCCATCCCGACAAGATCTGTGACGCCATCAGCGATTCCGTTCTCGACGGGTTGCTGACCAAGGACCCCCGGTCCCGGGTGGCGGTCGAGACGCTGATCACCACCGGTCAGGTGCATGTGGCCGGCGAGGTCACCACCGAGGCGTACGTCGACATCCCGTCGATTGTGCGGGAGAAGATCCTGGAGATCGGCTATGACTCGTCGGCGAAAGGTTTCGATGGCCATTCCTGTGGTGTCAACGTGGCGATCGGGTCGCAGTCGCCGGACATCGCCCAGGGTGTGGACACCGCGTACGAGTCGCGGGTGGAGTCGGCCGAGGACGAGATCGCCCGGCAGGGCGCCGGTGACCAGGGCCTGATGTTCGGCTACGCCACCACCGACACGCCGGAGCTGATGCCGCTGCCGATCGCCCTGGCGCACCGGCTGTCGCGTCGGCTGACCGCGGTCCGCAAGAACGGCGCGCTGCCGTATCTGCGGCCTGACGGCAAGACCCAGGTGACCATCGAGTACGCCGGCGATCAGCCGGTGCGCCTGGACACCGTGGTGGTGTCGAGTCAGCATGCCGAGGGCATCAGCCTGGAATCCATGCTGGAGGTGGACATCCGCGAGCAGGTGGTGTGGCCGGAGTTGGAAGATCTGGGCCTGGACACGGAAAACACGCGGCTGCTGGTGAATCCCACAGGTCGTTTTGTCATCGGCGGTCCGATGGGTGACGCCGGGCTGACCGGCCGCAAGATCATCGTCGACACCTACGGCGGCATGGCCCGCCACGGTGGCGGCGCCTTCTCCGGCAAGGACCCGTCGAAGGTGGACCGGTCCGCGGCGTACGCGATGCGTTGGGTCGCCAAGAACGTCGTCGCCGCCGGCCTGGCCACCCGGACCGAGGTCCAGGTCGCCTACGCCATCGGCAAGGCCGCCCCGGTGGGTCTGTTCGTGGAGACCTTCGGCACCGAGACCGTCGACCCCGCCAAGATCCAGCAGGCCATCATCGAGGTCTTCGACCTGCGGCCCGCCGCGATCATCCGGGACCTGGACCTGCTGCGGCCGATCTACGCGCCGACCGCCGCGTACGGCCACTTCGGTCGTCCGGACCTGGACCTGCCGTGGGAGCGCACCGACCGGGCCGAGGCCCTGAAGTCCGCCGCCGGCGCGTGAGTTCGCCTGTTCCCGACGAAGCCGCCCGTGACCTCTACGGGCGGCTTCGCTCTTTCCTGCCCGGGCTGGTCCTGGACGTCGGCTGCGGCGTGGGCACCATCGCCGCCTCCTTTTCCGGCTCGTCGGCCAACGCCGGCCCGGCCGCCTCCCTGATCCTTCTCGACGTCGTCGACCTCCGCGGCCCCCTCGCCGCCGGCTTTCCCTTCGTGCTCGGCGACGTCTGCGCCCTGCCCTTCGCCGCCGGCGCCTTCGACGGCGTCCACCTGGCCCGCGTCCTCCACCACGTCTCCGACTGGCGCCTGGCCCTTTCCGAGGCCCGCCGCGTGGTCCGCCCCAGCGGCGCCATCGCCGTCACCCTCGGCGGCCGCATGTTCGCCTCCGCGCTGTCCCCGCTCCGCGACGCCGTCTTCGACGAGGGCCGCCGCCTCGGCCTCCAGGCCGCCCACCACCCGCACGGCCCGTCCGGCTACGACGACGTCGACGCCCTGCTGGGTCCCGCCGAGCTCGTCGAGGTCGCCTTCCCCCAGTCCGACACCCCGCGTCAGGTCGTCTTCGACGCCGCCACCCACCCGTACGCCTGGCTCCCCGGCCAGGACCTGTCCCCGCTGCGGGCGGTAGCCTCCCAGGTGCTGGCCCGCTCCGGCTTCGACCCCGACGCGCCGGTCGTGCACGAGCGGGTCATCTCGTACCGGGTGTACCGCGAGGGGGAGTGACCGATGCCGGACGACCCGGCCCCAGGCAACACGCCGACGCCGCCGGCGGGCGTGCCACTGCCCTCCATCCCATTGCCCCACACCCCGCTGCTCCCGCCCCCGCAGCCCGCCGGCGGCTACCCCCAGCAGGGCGACTACGGCCAGGAGCCTGGGCACGCCTACTCCCAACCCCAGGGCGGCTATCCCAGCTATCTCGACACCCCGGCGCCCGTGGTGAGCAAGGCCGACCTCGACAAGCCTCCAGCGGACTTCGACGGCTGATGGTCCCCAGCAGCTGGCTCACCGTCGTCCTGTTCCTGCTACTGGTCTCGCCCGGCCTGCTGTTCGACCTGCTGGCCTTGCGCCGCCGCACCGGTGCGGCGGAGTCGGCGTTCCACGAGACCAGCCGCATCGTGCTGGCCAGCCTTGGCTTCACGGTGCTGGCGCTGGCCATCCTGGCCCTGGCCGGCGTGGCGTTCCCCGGCCTGCTGCCGGATCCCAAGGGCCTGTTCGACCCCAACGGCGTCTACGCG
>Ga0307511_10002518_pt1 | contig 19133 bp, 24 predicted proteins | sample 13_EM_MG_FD_200266 | JGI IMG/M metagenome (GOLD analysis project Ga0307511, IMG submission 200266) | Populus trichocarpa ectomycorrhiza microbial communities from riparian zone in the Pacific Northwest, United States - 13_EM | ecosystem: Host-associated > Plants > Roots > Unclassified | place... | reverse complement strand
AGCTCACTAACGAGAAGCCCGTTGCTATTTCTCGGTCGGCCAGTGATAAACGCACGTTCGGGCCTCCTATATCCATGTAATTCCTCACAGTCCGGGCGTTTTGGATCGATGTTGACAGACAGGGGAGGCAGAGGCACTCAAATTCCCGAGACGTTTTCTGGGCGGCTTTTGTTGTTCGGACACCCGATTTTACGGTACAAACGTTGTGATCTATTCACCATACCGTTACGCCACCGGTCGTCAACTGATCCTCGCCCTTCACCCATCTTATCTGTAGGTGCGAGTCATGACCCTTGAGGGCGACACAGTGAGTGAACGTGCCAATGACTCCGTTCTCGTATTTCCTATGGAAGCTGATTAGCAAAATCCTCCTCAAAAAGAAAGATCTGTTCACACACCACGGTGCGGAAGTGACACGGTGGATCCTGTTCTCGTCAGTCGCCAACTCGCTGAGTTTTCCAGCATCTTCATGCCACTCCAAGGAATGAGCAGCCACGCTCGAGATATCCACCCCCCCTTCAAAGTAGCGGGAGAGATCACAGAAGAGAGTTTCCCGTTCGATTACCGGACCGGCACTATGCAACCGGTCCTCATGGTCAGGGAACGTTTAACAGTCTCTCGAATTTCATGACCACTGATTTTCGTTTGTCCAGCCTGTTTCCGATACTTCCCAGACAACTCTACCTTCCCCGGTAACCACGGAACGGTTCGCGGCCCTCGAACGTCTCAATACCGACGGAGGCAACCCCGTCTCCAGATTTGTGCCGGGGATTCTCGTCAAGTTCGGCTGCGACCACGAAGCGGAAGTTCGCGCGTTGCAGTTCATTCATGGACGGCTTTCTATCCCCACACCACGCGTTCTGCATCACGCCACCCTTACCGACACCATTCTCGCGCCCTGGGACTGGATGCACGGAACCTGGTATTTCTTCATGGAGGAATGCCAAGGCGTGACTCTCGACACCATCATTGGGCACATGTCCTCCACAGAACTCGACCATATCGCCGACCAACTTCTCTCCATTCTCAAAGAGATGCGCTCATATTCGAGCGAGACCCTCGGGTCCGCCACTGGCGGTCCCTATAACAACCGGTTCATGCCCTTCCCTTGGCACCCTCCCCACGCATTTTCAACCACTCAGGAGTACCTCGACCACTACCGTGACATGTTCCTTGAGTTCTGTGGACCTGAGTACGTCGAAGAGCTATTCAGCCATTTCCCGACGGATGCACAGGTCCACTTCACTCACGGTGACCTCCTTCCTCGCAACATTCTCGTTGACAGTTCCAAGATCACGGCTATCATCGACTGGGAGACCGCTGGCTATTACCCCGAGTTCTGGGAGTATTGTTGAATGCATGATCTTGGATTGATGACACCTGGGTGGGATTACGTCCTCACTCGCATATTCCCTGGTCCACGTCGGGAGGAGGAGATTGGTGCTGTATCCCGGATTGTTCGATTGCTTCAACACAACAATGCAAATTCGGGGTAGTGTGTGCTTTGTACGTATACGTACTCCCCCCACTTGTTCGCTTGTACCACAGTACCAGTGTGCATTTCACACCAGTCAGCTGTGTTTGTCGGCAATAGTCGCATGTCAGTCCGATGCGAAATGATGGACCAATTTTGAAAAGAACGCGGTAGCCGTTCTTTGTTTACACGGACATGTAAACGAAGATTCGGACCACCAAACGTAGGTCCCCTCATACCCTCCCGTTATGCCTGGAGTCCTTCTGCAAAAACCAAAACTCACTCTCATACACCTCTCCAAAGGCCCCTGCCCCGAAACTCACTGTCCCGCTTCCGACTGCATCTGAATACAACGCTCAGCGTATACCTTCACCCAATTGTTTACCTCTTTCCGCGAAATCTCCACCCAATCCAATTGCTCCCTAAACTCACGTCTGACCACACCCCCCACATCGTGTTCGTCAAGTGCCCCACCAAGTTCCCGGCCAAACACTTCACGTAACTGCATATTTTCCCAGTTCTCCCAGCATTCCACCCTGCATTCATCCGTATCTCCTGGAACGAGCGGCTCCACCTCCCCTTCAACTTCTGGGCCAAGCAGGAACGCAGGGTATATGTCTTCCCAGCGGGGTCGTGTACCAACGCACTCCCAGTCAACGATACCCTTAACTTCGTACGTTGTCGGGTCGACGAGGATGTTGGCCAAGGAGAGGTCGTGGTGCCGTAAAGTGAATTGGCAGGGGTGAGATGGGAAGGTCGCAGCAGAAATCGGTTCCAGATTTTTCAACGCCCCCATGATATCCCCCGCAACCTTGGCAAGTTTCTCGTCGAAATCACTGCCCAAATGAGCGTCCGGTGATTGTAGTAGTTTCATGTCCTCTAGTTCTGCAGTAGCGAGCGCGGAGATGTACTCAGCGTCGTCGGGGTATGGTCCAAGATCCCTTGGAATTCGTAGTTTCCGTCCACCGGCGAACATGAAGGGTGTGACGATGGGGCCAAGAACGTACTTCTCGTCCTCCGTCGGTACTACACGAACCGCAGGGTTCGAGATATCGACATCCTCGCGGAAGTAGAGGCTCCCGATCGCGGTAAAGGGGCTTTGGATATCCCGGAGCTGCTTCAAAAACTCAGCGGTCACCGCCGTAACTCTACTCTTCGTCGCCAGATCCATATCGCTCCAAACGTCCGCCAGTGCGACTCCAGGAACCTTCTCCATAAGTATCCACTCGCAACCGAGCTCGTTTTCGGCAGTAGAGCTACTGGCGATGACTTGTGGTACAGGAATGGATGTGTGCTCCCATATGTACGAAAGCGTCGCCACCTCGCTCGCGGTCTTATAGAACGGCTCCACGGGTGTTGTAGCGCGGAATATGTACTGGGGTGGACCAATGCTGTCGCCGCCATCTGAGACGGCGATGGCGTATAGTTTGTTGAAAGCCCCCTCTGCGAAGAAGGTTACGGTGAGGTGAGAATCAGCGGGGAGCTGGAGGTAGCTCCTAGAGAGCGTTTCGATCACAGTGGTATCTGGAGCAGAGAGCCAACGGGGAACAGGACCCCAAAGGTCAGACTCCCAGACAAATTTGGGCTGGTACGGGAACGGGTAGGTGAGGTCGAGTTCATCTCTAAGACTGTGATTTAGGCACTCACTGTCACTGGCTGTGCGCTTGACATGGGGGCTGAAGATAAACTTGAAGCTACGTAGATGAACTTGACTCCTGTCTCCAAACCGCGCATAGTCCTCCCGCGCTCGAGTTTGCTTACCTAACTATGCCTTCCCCCCTCTCGCGGTGAGAAACAGAGGGAAGGTATACCTGTGGGCAGCACTTTGCCCCAACTTGTCGGGAAACGTCAGCATCGTGCAGCCCCAACTCCGAGTAGCCTCCCATGCCCATCTTTTCTTTGTGTATATAGATTACTCTACGGAAAGATCACAATCACATCCTAAAAACTCCGAAGCCGTTTCCACTCCCATCCCAGGTGTTCGACTTTCCGCTCGATCGTTGTTTCTTTGCCAGGGATAATCCCAATCCAACGACATCACGTGTGTCTGTAGGCTTGATGATCCCGTCATCCCATAACCTTGCCGAAGCGTAGAGTGCTGTTGATTGCTCTTCAATCTCATCCTTGAGGGCGGAGTGCTGGCTTGGATCCCTATAAGAAAGCGCGTCACCAGGTGGGTCCGTCAGACTGACAGGAGGAAACCTACTTGGACACTTGCGTCATCACTTGCGATAACTGCCCTGAACCCATGACAGAAACCTTGGCATTCTATCCAACTTTCGTGAGACCACTTCGCTTGTAGATAGCGCTGCACAGAATCGCACGTACCGGCCACATCCACAAGAACCGAGGGGAGTACTGGAAGGAAGTGTGAATACCAGTTAACGATTCCACCCGCGAACAGTAGCCTTACCGCTCTGCCGCACATTCCTGCTGACATGTCAGCAGACTCCTCATGGTAGAGGTAATGCTGGACGTACCGTAGTTTCCAGCGCCATAACTTCCGCCAACGATAACCGTAAACTTTGGGACGTTAGCACACGCTACAGCTCGAACCATTTTCGCCCCGTCCTTGGCAATGCCTCCCCGCTCAGCCTTGGAGCCCACCATGTAGCCTGGTGCTAAGATCAGATGGTGCCGCAGCGGGTAACAGCGCAGGGTTTACCAGTAACGTTCACAAGGAACAAGAGAGGGATCTGTCGTTGCGAACACAGCTCAATGAAATGCGTCGCTTTCAAGGCCGATTGCGAGAACAAAATCCCGTTGTTCGCCACAATACCCACCGAGTGCCCATGAACGTGGGCAAAACCCTACGAATCGTAAGCGACGATGGCAAGGTAAGTGGAGAAGTTAGACGCACGGTGACCATCGTTGGTCCGTACTCTTTCTTGAACTCCCTGAACCGACTTCCGTCTACGACACGCGCTATGACATCGCGCATGTCGAACGACTGCCTCAAGTCTGTACCCACGATTCCATGAAGCTCCTCCGAGGGGTATAGCGGGCTTTCTGGGATGGCATCCGGCTGGAAGTTGCTCCTTCAGCTAACCTTGCAGACCAATATGCCAAGTGGGAAACACTCACGGGAACTTCTGTGTTGCTGCCCCCTGTCGTTCCAAGGTCGCCAACGATGCCTCGAGCGATAGCGATAGCGTGTTCGTCGTCATGGGCTAGGTGATCTGTGACCCCGCTCTCTTTCGAGTGCATTTCACCACCTCCGAGGTGTTCCTCATCGACAACCTCACCAGTCGCAGCCTTCACCAACGGCGGCCCCGCTAAAAAGATACGACCCTGATTCTGTACAATGATATTTTCGTCTGCCATCGCGGGAACATATGCGCCACCCGCTACGGAAATCCCATGCACGATAGCGATTTGGGGAATATCCAGGGCGGACATTTGTGCCTGCAGATGTGTCAAACGGGTAGCGAGAACCCGCGTATTGTTTGGCACATACCATGTTGTAGAATATACGACCGAAATGTTCCTTATCTGGGAAAACCTGTACAGGAGTTAGTGATAACACCTTCCCGTGTAAGCGCCATTCATACATTTGCCTGATGAGGCAGCGCGGCGCCACCGGATTCGACTGCGTGACTATGAGAACGAGAACAGCCGGGCACTGGAACAACCTCACCTACATAAACGCATGGGAGATTGTTCTCACGCGCAATTTCCTGAGCACGCAGGTGTTTCTTCACGGTAAGTGGATGGTACGAACCACCCTTAACGGTGGCATCGTTAACAACGATAACACACTCACGGCCGGCAATTTTGCCTATGCCTGTGATCATTCCGGCACCCGGAATCGGTTCGGAATACACTTCGTGTGCGGCTAGGGCAGATAACTCCAGGAACGGCGAATGAGGGTCCAGGAGGAGACCTAGCCTATCGACGCACAGATGAGCGCCGGGATGTACGTATCACGCTGCCCCCGTACCTCTCCCTCGGCAAAAGCTTCCCCTTACTCTTCATCCTTGCGGCAGCTTTAGGTCCTCCCCCTTGACGAGCCGCAGCCAGCTTTGACTCGAGATCTTCAACGAGAGTATCCATGCTCCGGGCCTTGTCTTGAAACTCCGGGGAGGAACGCGAGACCAGTGATGGAAGCACAGAGGGGTGGTACATGCGACGACCCGCCCTTCGCATATTCTTCAGAAGAGGTGAGCGTAGCATGATGAGGGACAGTAGTGGTGGGGGTGAAAAGCTGGAGTAACCGACCCGGAACTCGGGGAAGGAACTCGATCCATGTTCCCACGATCGCTCAGTTTCCCAAAACGGATTTGACTTGTGACAGGGGACGTTAATGGGCTCATTAGCAATGTGTACTACGCGTAGTTTCCTAGAGTACTCGTATGGGCATCTCAATCCTTCATCGTACTTCATCCTTCACGTCCGCATCGCCCTCGAGACTTAGCGCGGGCATGGGTGGTATAGGAGTCTCCTCAATCTGAATTTCGACCTTCGGACCTGAATTGGTATCAACAACCTCAGACATAACAACTGCCTTCCTATTCTTGGAATTGACGACCTTCTGAGCGCTTGGACACCGCTCAGGACCTTTGGTGTTGAGCTCGCATAGGTCACAGCGTGGGCCAACGGGGAGGCAGATAGTCTATCAAGAGTTGTGAACTCGAAAACCACGTAGAGGGGGATTGTGGTAGCGGACCTGACCAAAACCCACGAGCAGGTGGTTGATTTCTCCATGAAGTTCAGACGGCAACCAAGATTGGAGGTTCAACCTGAAGTTACCGGAACGAGTTCGGTCATACGAGGACAAACCAAAGACCAGCACAGCACACCTTGTTTCCTCCGGACTCTTGGTTGGAGGTTTATGCCACTTTAGTCTGTTCGTGATCCGGTGAACGTGCACATCGACTCCAATCCCCACGTTGCTAAAGCGCCGTCCAAGAGTGAACTTCAGATGTCCCAGAGCTCCCGGTGTACTCACAGCTTCCAAGCAGTTTGTAGAGTCAGAAACGCCATCTTTGGGCCTACTCCGGGGAGGGAACACAGTTCGTCAACGGTTTTTGGGACGTCCGAGTCGAAGTCGTCTCGCAATTTCTGGGCGGTGTTCTTTAGGTACCCTGCCTTGCGCCGCCAAAACCCGACTTTATCGATCGCCTGAGAGATGGTGGACTCGTCTGCACTAATGACACCATCGATGGAAATGCTACCGCCTAGGGCGGCTCGGAGTTTCGAGATTGCTGCGTCCGTGATTTCATCCTTCGTCTGGGACGAAAGCATAAGTGACACAAGAGTTGCGAATCGGCGATTCTGGGTAGGGCTAGAGTTAGTTGTTTTAGAGGTAATATTTGACAGGCGTATATGCACCTTAGGGTCCGTCTCCCCGTTCTGAGCCTGGTCACATCCCATAGTGTCGACGGGTGCCGTCAGTCGCGCCCGCATAGATTTAATCGTGGCATACTGCTCGTTCCAATGTTCCGGGGCCGGGTGTGGTTTATCCAGCAACTGTTGTATAGGTTTCTGTTTCTTCGGAGCTCTAACACGCGAAGAAGCGGACCTCCGTTTCGATCGTGTAGTTCCAGCCTCCACGTCGGCGTCAGTCGCATGCTCAACCTTTACACGCCTGGTTGGCCGCCTCGACTTCAGGGTAGCCGCCCCGGAGTCCTCCACAGAAGAGTTCGTAGGAGACAGTTCGTCATCGTCCTCAGGCTTGATCCGCTTCTGGCGTCGAGGAGCCGGGGTGGATCCACTCGCTTCCGCGGCAAGGTCTTCAGCCAACGTATTGTAAAGTGTAACGGTAGGATTCGCCCTGCTCCTGGTGGCGTATAACCTCACAGGCGCAGACATGGGGAACCCAGTAGCAAGCTGACGAAGGCGGAGAATGGTGGAGGACGGAAGAACAAAGGTCGATCATCAGGCTCTCTTCCGTTCCTTGATCTTCAGCGTCGATCGCACAAAAACATGGCAAGTCTTTTCGAGTGGTCGCCCCTCCCTCCACAGCCTGACGTTGGATTTTGGGCGTAGCCAAAGGCAACTCGTTTCCGATCCAAGGCTCACGATCGCGCTGTCCAGTCTGCGGCAAAGCGGAAGTTCGCAGTCCAGGAGAATCAGGTGGAACATGTCGAAATTGGCAGCGGGAAGCATTTGACGGTACGAACAATCCCCAACCAACCGTGTAATGTTCGTGGGCCACAGTAATGAAAACATTATAGGCTACGGAGATCCTGGATACATTCTCCTCCGCCGAGTCAGGCCCCAAACCCCCCATTTCAAAGAAAGAGAAGAGTATGCTCAAGCATGCCAAATTACTCGAAAGTATGTTCAGAAAGTTCGTCTCACCACGAGTTTATCTGAACTACCCACTAGAGGTCGAGGCATCCCGTCTGCCATATTCTAAATCGCACGCTCGACGGCTGAAACGAAAAGCCAAGGAAGAGCTCGCTGGGGGAACTCTGTCGGACATCCAATCAGCAATCACTGCGATGGAATCCGACGGGAAGACTTCTGGTGAAGAACTCCCCGAGCCCTCAAAAAATGAGCCTTCCAAACCTACCGCGAAGAAGCCAAATCCTGGGCTGATCGGAGAGGGAAAAGGCACACCACTTTCCCAGAACCAGCGGAAAAACGCACTGTATGGCCCCTACTTCGAGCCGGAGGACCGTACTGATCAAACCCACTAGGAAACTCGAGAGGATGCGACATCCGATGATCGTCGCCAACTCAGATTTCAAAGCCAACCCCTTCCATGCCATCCGGACCCACGCCCGGAATACGCTCGTGAAGAACACCTCTCCCAATCAGCCCTCATGACACCTACAACCGATTTTGGAGATGTAACATTTATCAAGTTTTTTCCGCGCCTCCCGAATACCCTAATACACTTATTACAGTCATCTCTGGGGTAGCTACTTGAGAAGGAACCTGTCCTCAGTGGATGCCTTTACAGGCGGAAAGCAGATGGCCAGAAAACAGCGTCTGAATCGGTTCGCCCTACACCCGAGCCCTACATGAAGAGTTTGGTATTGTTAATCGAACCACGGTATTATATAGGGGTATTGACAACCCACTGTTCAGAATGAGGAGGGAGGAGGGATAAGAGTTTGCGTGGGCGGTTGCAGCTATTATAAGGTCAAGAATGTGCGCATGGTCGAAGGATGGTGAAACAACACGAATAAGTAACACGCGGCCACAGAAGGTCAACCAACCGACTGGCAGTGCCCTCAATAAAGAGAGAGATACGGACGGTAGCGGCAACGATAAAGGATGCAACGTTCAGGAATGGAGCGCCCGCGCAGATGCGGGGTCGGCGGGGCGGGGAAGGATGCGTTTAGATAAACTCGTGAGATATTGTCCGGTATCCCGAGCTGAGAACAAAAAGTTAGCGAGCGTAGAAATTGACGCCATTTCCAAGAGCTCACCGTTCGAATCGGGTTCGCGTGAGTTCGCTGACTTATCCATCGCCACTTCGATATTCCAGAGAATCGCTTTACAAACCCCCAGGTCATTCGCAGCTCCGAGCTTCTCGTAAACGTCGACAGCGCGTAATGCTTCAGACCTTGCCTCCCCGAACCTCCGTTCTTTGCACCAGAACTCGGCCTGCAGCTGCATCGCCCGACCCGACAAGTACGGGTCATTTATCACGTACGACCTGGCGCGCTCGACATGAGCGTGTGCATCATCGAAGTCGCCTTGGTTACAAAGCAACTTCGCCAGGGAGCAGAGGGTCCAAAATAGTTGATCTTGCCAGTTGAAGGAGGACGCGATCTCGAGCGCTCTCTCAAAGCTGTCGATGGCCTCCTTCGTTTTGCCTTTGGTGTGATGCATGTCGCCAAGGAGACGATGACACTTGCAGATAAGAAGTTCTTCACCCTTCTCCGGGAGGAGATCTATCGCTCTGGACGCGGCCGCTTCTGTGGCGTCGAGTTGGTTGTCGTCGTGTAACAACCGAGCGAGGTAATTCAAAGAATGTGCTTGTCCCGATACGTCGTTTAGCCGTTCGCAGATTTCCAGTGCCTCCTTCACCTGCGGGATCCCTTCTGTGTGGAGGCCCAGCAGCCGGTTTGTGTTAGAGAGGGATATCAATACCTGGGCGACCTGAGCATCATCCCCCTGCGCTCTCCAAAGCTTCAAAGTGTCGATAAGGAGCCGCTTTTCCCCCACATAATTTCCAACCGAGTCGAACAACCATGAGAGCCGGAACAAGCATTTCGGCTTGGCGGGATGGTCATTTGGCAGCCCTTCGATTTTTGGCCCCAGCGCGACCAAACGCTTCTTGTGCCAATAGAGGTGCCCCATGAAATAAGCACAGGCGTCCCAGACGTCAGCCGAGTTTGCGTCTACGGACGTGAGGACGTCGAGTAGGTGCTCAATATTCACGTCCTCTGAGGTGATCCACTGCGCCTCTTCCCAGCCGGGCCTGCCGGGATATATATCAGCCGACAATCGATGGAAGTAACAATCCTTGGTTGTGCGGAAGAGTTGAGATGACATTGGGTCTTTTGGGCGGAGGTGGTCTCGGAGTGGCGCCAACATCGTAACGAATCTATTGGTCCGGTACGTCAGAGAGAGAATGCAGAGTTTGTCGAAGACGTTCGCCCCATCGGAAACGCTTGGAAATAGCAAGACGAGGTTGTTCTCGTCAATACCTTGAGGGAAAAAAGCAACGACTTCGAGGATGCTGTGGGCGTCAGGGCCGAGTTCTTGGAACATCGGGGAGGCGAGCGAGAGTTCGATGGTTGCGGCGAGGCTCCCGCTATGTTGCGCATGGAGCACGCCTGTTCGCCGGCTCTCCCACTCCCTGGTCAGTCGATCGGTGCCCCACTTGTTGTGATGTGCGACAGTAGCGAGTAATGTGATCGAGAGCGGATGGAAGTCGAGTTGCTGTAGGATACTGTTGACTAAATCAGACCATTCGTCGCTATCGTAGATGCGATAAAAGGTTCGACAGGCAGCATCCATCGATAGCGTGGGGATGTCCAGGCGTTTGCAGTCTGGGGGAACGGTGGAGATACGGGAAGTGATGCAAAGGCAGATGTTGTTGAACCAACTCAGCTCTTCCACCATGGAATAGATCTCCTGGGGGTTCGCCCCTTGCGAATCGAGAATAGATTCGGTATTGTCAAGGACCAGAATCATCTCCCTCGAGGACAGGAAGGGCCGCAGGGGAGTTAGATCCTCAGGGTTTTCGACCCCCGCACCGATGACCTTGAAGAGTCGAGCGAGGAAGTGAGCGCGCGAGGCAAGGAACTGGTCGCAACGGATAAACCGACGGTTGTCTCCGAACCGTTGCTTGATGCGATCGTGGTGGAGGACGGTCAGAGCGATAGACGTTTTCCCGATCCCCCCTGGACCAATGAGTGCGATTGGAGTCAAGTTCCTAGCGAGGACGATGATCTTCTCGATCAGCTCGTCGCGTCCAAAACAGGCTCTCGGTGGCGGGGGAGGCACTTCTCCAGGAGAGGTATTATATGAAGGTAAGACCGGGGACTCCGTAGTAGTCGAGATGGGTGGGCTTGTCTGAATCTGGGGGATGGTGAGTCTTCTGTCGTTGATTGACGGAGTTGTACTTACCATGTGAGGTGGGCTACCGGGACTTTCTTGACCTGCCAACATGTTACGGTGGATGTCGGAGACAATGGTGTGGGTGTCCACAACATTGTGTTGAATCTCGGAAACGATGCCGTGCGTATTCACAATGCCTTGACGAACGTCGGTAACGACAGTGTGGGTATTTGTGACGTTGTTATGGATGTTGGAAACAATGGCGTGCGTGCCCGTGACATCTTTGTGGAAGTCGGAAACGATGGTCTGGGTGTTCGCGACGCCGCGACGAATGTCGGAAATAGCCACAAGTGTGGTTATCGTAAGTTCAGTCTAGGAGCAGGCGGTCAGCGATGCCCACACAGAAGTGGCGGGACGCACGTTGAAAACATGAAGGATCCTGACAAGATCCGACCTCCAGCCGGCGATCGTGTCTTTATCATCCTTCGCGTGGAAAAGTCGTGAGATGGCACCTCGCTTGCCCCGCTTGATGATGTTCCTCTGGATCTCAGCCACAGCCCTGCGATTGAGAGCTTAGTGAGTGAACCACCCAGCGTTTGCATCCCCGGCTCACTCACGTGGTCAACTCCCCAATCGCTTCGAACACCGACTGACTGAGTTCGTCCGCTCCTTTTCCATTCATTCACCGGTCGAGGGCTCTACACACGTCAGCACAGACTAGTCCGAGCTCGACGTATTCCACTTCGTTGATCACGGAATCCTAGATACGCATGAGCCCGAAGCCCATCGTCTCAGGATGGAAACGAAACGTACCTTGATCATCGTCAGGAGGACAATGACGGAGCCAAATACAGCCTTAGCCGGTGAGATGCAAGAGATCTCTTTTGCGAGATCCAGGGCTTCGATGGCCACGTTCAGCGCGGAGAGAAAGCCGTCTCGTCCCTTCGGTCGCTGAGACCTTGTCTCCATGTTCAAAACTCGAGGGAACTGGGGAAGAGGGCGTAACACGCGAGGTGTGAGGAAAGGCCCTATCCCTAACAGGGATCAGCGGTCATTTTGTCATAACGCGCCTCGTGCGAAACAGAGCCGTTTGGTGGAATACATTCGCGGTCGAGGCGGCATTTTAGTAAGCCGATTGATCACCTGCCTGTGCCGCCATTGCTGTCATTGGGGGCGGAAAATTCCGCTTCTCCAACCTCTACCGGAAAACCTTGCAATATCTCCCAGTTCCTCGTGGGATCGGGCGGGGTGAGAAGTTCGGTCTCGTCAATCAGGCCGCGAGAATTATCAGGCACACCGGCGGGCTACTGGCATGGCGTCCAATGATGGAAGATCTCGCATAACATGGCGTGGAGGGAAGACAGGCTGGAATGGAGAGGGAGGGTTGGGTGTAAATAACCAAATTCGCGTCTTCCTACCTTGGTAGGACGTCCGTGGCATCGTGGCAAGGAGGAGCGCAACACTGAGGATCCTCCACGTCATTGTGTCTTGTCGCCTATGAGACCGTCGTCCAGTAAGTACGTTGCGGACACAGCGTGAAAAGCGCACCAACCACTGTGACCTGGGTACGCGGGCGGGGGAACAAGCCAGGATTCAAAAGATCACGCTACACCATTACGATCATCGTAATGCAGATCGCGAACGATCTTATACACAGCACGGATCTCTTTCTCCCGACCTGGGACCATGCGGGTAAGAATGTGACCTTGTCCAGGCCACCTCAATCCCGGATCGTGCGTCCAACCATACTTCCAGAAGTCTGGGTAATAGCCAGCACTCTCCCAGTTGATGATAGCTGTAATTTGGAGCCACCGACAAGAATTTTGCCAGGAAGGAGGTCACCATGAGCAAAGTGGACCTGTGCATCCATCAGGAAATGGCTGAATAGCTCTTCAACGTACTCAGGTCCACAGAACTCAAGGAACATGTCACAGTAGTTGAGGTACTCCTCAGTGGTCAATTTCCCTTAGTGCTCAAAGTAAGACCATAACGACACAAGGTCAAGAGTATCAGTAGTGTACATGCACATTCATTTGTGACGGGGCCCATGGATTTTACATACAGTAGGAAAGACTGAGGACCAGGCAGGTTAAACCACCGTGATACGATGCGCCAAGATCTTGCCCATCTCCGAGTCACTTAGCTCAACCTCCACGCAGGGGTTGTCGGCATAACTGACAAGGAACCAATTACCCTTAACCCTACTAACACCAAAATCCATCACTGTGCATTCAAACTGCTCGCTGGTCCCAGGGTGAGTGTGAAGGATTACATCGCCAAGCTCCAGACTCTGGCGCAGGGATGACTTATTGGACGCCATGGCTTTGTACAGCATGTCTGGGCCTGGGGCTTGTTTCTGCTGGGCTGCTTTCCTGACCTTGTTTATGCTCATCCTGGGGAAATTACATAAGGGAATGGGGGAGGGTATGAGCAATGAAATACGAACAATCGTGGTGACGCCTCGAGAGTGATTACAAAAGGATGTGGCGATTCACAGGGAAACAAATAACCCGGCACGACTATAGCAGACATGGCTGTGAGCGCAGCCAAAGACACGTGCATGAGCCTGTCAAACAGTCGTTAGCACGTACGAGGGGTGGAGAACTAGCAGCACGCACGCGTGGTAATCATTCTGCATCTTCTCAACCCCCTTGCACATCTTCTCTATCGCCCGAAAGAACAGTTCCTGTCGGTCGCTGTCGTTGGGGGGGAACCAGGCGAGGGGGTTTGCCTTCCATTGGCTTTCCTCTATAGAGTGGATCTCGGTGAATGTTTGGTTGTCCAAGCGGTCACGCAAGACCTGCAGAGCCTCGTCGGCAGTCAAGTTGAAAAAACAATAGCGGTTTACCCAGAGCTCGAGTTCTTCAAGAAGCATGATGGTGGTTCTGGGAGATCCTGGCAGGGGTTGTCGCCCCTATGCTCTCCGGGAGCCCAGCAACAGTGAGTCACATTTTCCCTCAGGATAGGGGCCTCTCATTCTGGGGTACGTAGGTTGTCACAGAGAGCACTTGTATACCCGTAGTTAAGCTGTCACTTATCATAAAAGCATTAAAAACGGTGATATATCCACGTTGGACATTTCTCCATCCACCTTCAGGCATTATACCGGTCGTCTTCGTGGTTATTGTCCCGAGGGGTCCACCTTCTTCCAAGCATCCACGACTCTCTTCATCTTCCACCTGAACACCATCCTCCGAGCCTTGTTGTGGTTTCCGTTTCGCATCTTGCCCTTGAACCAAAGGGGTTGCTTCGCATGTAACTCCCGATGCGCCTCCGCGAGGTCAGTGAAACTGACGGTCTCCGGAGAAGGGGGCAACGGTACTAGAGCCACGCTCGTCCACCTCTCAACCAAGAACTTCCTAGCGACCCCCGCCTTACCAGCCTTGTAATACGCGCTGGCGACAGCATGGATAGCAGGCAAGTCGGGCTCTACACCCTTCCTCACCATCTCCTCAAACACCCTCCTTGCCGAACGCGGTTTACTCTGCCTCCCGTATCCAGAAATAAGGATGGTGAACAGTTTAACGTTTGGCTTCACCCCCGCTTGTATCGCCGATTGGAGGATAGTTTCGGCTTGGTCCACCATCCCGGCGTTAATGTGGGCTTCCATGAGGGCAGCGTAGTGGTACGCCGTTGGGTGCATCCCCCGCTTGAGCATCACTCGGAAATAGGTTTTCGTAGCAGACACATCCCCACGCATGGCTGTCCGTTTCATCCGTTGCGCGAACGTGAAACGGTTGCTTTGGACTCGGCGGGCGAAGAGGGATTGGACGAGGAATCGTGTCATGCCCCGGTACCCTAACTTCTGAGGAACCTCCTCACTCGTGAGGATGGGGAGGAGCCCAGAAGTCGGGGAAGCGTCTGTACGGCGGTTTGGCGGGGGTGGGAGAGGGGTAGCGGTGTTGTTGGCCATCCAGGACCGTTCCTTGCGGATCAGTGAGGCGATGACTGCGTTACAGAGGGAAGGGTTGGGACGATGAGTAGGGGAGAGTAGGCTCTTAAGGGTCCTAACAAGTGTTCTCGGATGCGCGCGTTCGGTCTTGTTTAACCACGAAGTTATAGCTTCGACGGTCGCACCGTTTGGTCTAACATTGTTCGAGTGCATGAGGCGAAGGATTACTCGTACAGCGTTGATACCGAGCCATCCTGATACCCCGTTGATCAAAGCGTTGAAAAGGTGAACGTCAGGTTGGGCTCGCCGAGCGATGAACGCCACATGGTCCTCGTCGAGATGCTCCACCATGGGAATACTCCCAAAAACCAGAATGCGTCCGACGAGTGTTTCAAACTCTGCCTTTGGCCCGCACACTTGCGCAACAATCCGAAGGGCAGAGTGCGCATCTCCTGCGGCGCACAACGCACGGACAACCGCCGCCGCAATGATGTTGTCAGGGGCCACGTTGAGCACCTTCATCTTCCCGATCAGAGACGAGATCTTCTCGAGCGACTCCGGTTCGTTCCCGTTGGTGATATGTTTGATTAGTATTGTGAATGTAGCGGAGTCTGGGCGGAAGGAGTGAGAGGAAGGAGGTCCATTCTGGGGAGGTCGATGGTGGGGGCCGCCTCCGGCGACGATGCCTTGCGGGTGATCGAAGAGTGAAAGATAATGAAGGGCGGTTGAGGTGTCTTGTGCGTCCAAGGAGAGTTGTACGAGAGTGTTGAGGGCGGCAGTAGCCTGCCTGTCGTCGAGGTCCCGCAGACTGTCCAACACATTTCGTTGGAGCTCCCGGTCGGGCCCAAGTTGACGGTACGCAGAGGCGATCAGGGCGTGTGTCGACCCATCCACCTCGAAGCCGTGCTCTTCCATTAGGGTGATGCAGGTGCGGGCCCTCGCGAGGTCTTTGTTGCGAATGTGACCGGTGATGAGTAGCTGGAATGTCCTTGCGTTTGGCTTCAGTCCCGCGTTTCCGAACCGCTCCAACACGCCGTCCAACAGCCCAAACCTCGAAGTTTCTACCAACGCCCGCGTCCTCCAGTTGAGTAGTCGCGTCGTAGTTCGTCCAGTCCACCTGAGTCCCATAGCCACAAGAGAAAGGATCAGAAACCATTCCTGCTTCAGAGAGTATTGATGGGCGACGCCCTCGTAGGTGTTCTGTTTCAGGTTCGCCCCGAGGGTGCTCGCGATGTCGATTATGCGCATCGCGCGGTAGGGAGTGGAAGTCTTGGCCATGTTCACGGCTAGGTCCCGGACTTGGTTCGAGTCTCGGAGGTGTTCGAAAAGAGAGTTCAGCCTCGGAACAGATTGCATGTAGGAAAGCAGCTCGTTCTTGTCCCCTTTGAATTTGGTGAAGTTGTCTACGATGACAACGAGTTCTGCCGGAAGGGGGTCCAATGGTTTGTCGCCCTTGTTCTGGGGCTTCTGTCCGACATCCGTCTTGTTCCAGGTGCTTCTTTTCGGCGGGTTTTGTAGAGGTTCTTGGTCCGGTGCATGTACGGTAGATTTCGGAGGTTCGGAAGGGGCACCGGAGGGTAGCGGTGGATTCGAGGTGACAGTTGCTGCCACGGTAAGGGCGGCGAAGCGATGCCTGTTCGGTGTGAAGGGGAAGAAGAGGGGTTTGCATGGAACGGAACGTTGTAATGAGGCTTGGAACTGCTGCCTTTGAACCTGGGCGAGACTCCAAAGCATGGACAGCCAGGTCGGCAAATATGCTGGAGTCCAGTCACAGCGGGCTGTGAAACGCCCCTTCAGTTGGTGCTCGCTTATTAGGATAGTAATGAACCAAACGTACCAACGTATCCTCCGCTGGTGAACGGTATCTAGGAGCTAGGGTTTCGCCGAGGGCGCGTGGGGCAGAGCATACAGCAGAGGCGTCGGGAACAGACGCGTTGTTGATCACACGCGACTCTCCGATCGCCAAAAACCTCACTTTGAAGGAAATCCGACCTGTCTTAAGTCGGTGGAATGGATTCGATTTACATTCTATCCGCGGCTAGAAAAGTGTACCTCGTCTGGGGTAACTTTGAACATAAAACTACCGACTTGGTCATTGAACCCGACAGTCCGGACTAACGCTTCTACAACCTGGTCGTACACCCGACGATCCCCCATGAGTCGTGTAAGAGGAGTGTCGGTAGAGATTTTGGGCACTGCGACGGTTCGCAGGGTCATATGGTGGGTGACCGGCAATATCGGGTGTGAAACCTGTGGTTCCTCTCCGAATGGTGAATGCAGCTGAGGGACATGTTGTGGGTAAAACGGAGTGTTGTTTTGAGGGGCGTTTCGTGCGGATGGCAACCCCCAGTTCGTATACGCGATAACACACCCACGGGACTGGCGGATCTGTTCCAGGGAGCTAAGCGCCTTTTCTATCCCAGCTGGTCTCCCTTGCCGCGGTTGCTCGCCTAGGAACCGATCCTGCCAGTAGAAAGAACTAATCGAGTCGATGGCAACCAATCCAATCTCCTCCTTGGGCATGCTGGAGGAGTGATAATTGGGGATGTTTGCAGCTGTCACCGCGAACTGAACCGACGATTCCGGTCGAAACACGTGAAGTTTCCTGAGAAGAATGTTTACGAGCAGATCCAGATCCTCGTCACTGGTTGGCATATGCGCCTTGATACGGTTTATTAGGAGGTGTTTGAACCTAAGGATGTCGAAGGTATGGTCGAGGTCAATGAGGATCGCAGATTTATCCCACCCGTGTAGCTGGGTGCCCAGGTGGGAGACGGGTAGGACACAAGTCATGATGAAACACATGAGCAGATGAGACTTGCCCACAGAGGGTCCCTGAATCTCAATCACGTCTTTGCTGCTGATGGTGTGAGAGGTTTCACGGCCGTAAAAGGTGGTTTTCCGTATGTGCGCATCGAGACCAGGGATGGCTGTGGACCCAGGTGGATCGGCTGTGCCCGTAATCAGCGAATGGGAGGAATGAGGGTGAGAGTGAACGGTGGCTACTTTCTGCCCGCACGCAAGCCAATGACTGGAGAAGGGTCAGCGGGAAACCGGCGTGGAGAATCAAAGCTTACGCACGGCTAAGAGGGAACTGGAATCAAGGTCGTCGAGTGGATCAACGATGGTGGTCATGACACAGATGAAAGCCCCGTTACCACCAACTAGTTGATGCTATGTCGGCACCGCTCCCCACGTGGTCCAGCACATCATCCCTCCTCTTCCCCATTCATTTGCTGGCCGGGTCACCTCTAAACCATTGGTCTGGTTGGCCTGAACGACACCAATATACCCCCTCGCATACCCCCTCGCTTCAGACATCATGGCCACCACTGCGACAAGGACACCTCGAGACCCAAAGCGCATCTCGTCCTCGTCACCCTCTCTGTCTCCGCCTTCGCTCACCAAGCCTGCAATTAGTGCCAGGTCTGCGGTGCCGCCTAGAGTCTCTTCTACCGCAAAGGGCCTCGTCCGCCGGGGTTCCACCCGGAGTGCAACCCCTCCAAACCCCACGAACGGCGTGAACGGTGCGGAGACCAAGGAATGGCTGGCAACACAACTTAAACAGGAGACGGAGCTCAAGGAACAGGTACGCTCGCTCCCCGTATCTTCCCGTCCCTCAGTCCGCTTAACGTCACAAATTTCATTTTCGTACTCTATAGCTGCTTGTCAAACTGGAGAATAAGGAACAGAGCATCCTCCAGATTACCAAGGACAACGACCAGCTGTCCTCGTCTTTGAACACCGCTGAGACTCGTCTGGCTGAACTATATGCCGACCAAGGACGGGCAGAAGATGAACTCGCTGCCCGAATAGAACTTATAGAGAAACTCCGATCACAAGTCCGGGAAGTGGAGAAGGAGAAGCGCGACATTCAGCGCAGGTATAATGAACAGGTACGTTATCCAATGTACATTCTCGCAAACCCGCCAGTAACCTATTCATCAGACTTCCACGTTTGAGGCGGAACGCCAGTCCTTTTACGACAGTGAACAACACTTGAAGTCGCGCATACAATCACTTTCACAGGCGCGGAAACAACCGGTTCATCCCTCTCCCTCAATCCACGAATACGAATCCGAGGCCGAGCCAGAGGAGGAGGAACCGCCCGCCCCACCACCTTCATCGACAGCTGACGACCCCGACAACGAACCCCCCGAAGTTACCGGATTGAAACTCGAGCTTTCTACCTTGTCGACTTCGTATACCTCCATGCAGAACACCCTCGTTCTCCTTCAATCTCAGCTCGTAGATCTCAAACGTGTCAACCAACAACTGCAGGAAGAGAACGAAAGTTATAAC
>Ga0307511_10002517_pt1 | contig 19136 bp, 17 predicted proteins | sample 13_EM_MG_FD_200266 | JGI IMG/M metagenome (GOLD analysis project Ga0307511, IMG submission 200266) | Populus trichocarpa ectomycorrhiza microbial communities from riparian zone in the Pacific Northwest, United States - 13_EM | ecosystem: Host-associated > Plants > Roots > Unclassified | place... | reverse complement strand
ACTTACAAAGACACGCCCCCCCCCCCCCTTTACTTGCTAGCATTAAAATGAAATCCCCACTCTATAGAATTTTTCATAGTAGCTACCACATAGCCTCTTCGCATGAGAAACTGCCCGGAATAGGGGAAAAAAAAAAAAACTTGATATCCCCATAAAAGTAAAAGTAAAATTCACGATAAAGGGCAAAGGGGAAAAAAAAAAAATACATCCTATCCACCCTACACACCCCAGACCCATATACGAAAGATAGCATACAAGAAAAGAGAGAAAACAAGCGAAGAATCCGAAACCCCCAATAGTGATGAAAGGGGAAAAAAAAAAAAAAAAATCGTAAAGAGTACTGTACTGTATACAAGCTCGCCGAATTAATGCTCATGGTTTGCGCAGCGGGGATATTGTTTCGCCTAAAGAAGAGTGGGAAACGCTGGAAGAACAATAATCTGTTGGATACGCTCATGCAGATAAAAACGTTGAATCAAACAAATTCTCTATCAATGCATTTTTGAACAACCCCTAAGCTCTCCCTTTACTATGCTTCCTCTTGGCAATACATTGGTCACAAAACCATTTCACTACGCAAACATTACGTTAGAAAACGCTTTCTTTCTCGGGAAAAAAATAAAAACTTACCTTTCTTATTTGGTGGATGCGTTAACCCCACACAACTTAAATGGAACCATTCCTTCGCACAATCCTTATCATCACATCCCACCATCTGCCCATAACTAACCTGGTCACAGAAACAATACCTCGGTTCATTCGGATCAACATCATCTTCCTCTTCATCATCGATGGCATTAACGATAGGGACGTTCCGCGGTGGTGGAGGCGGCTCCGGGCGGCTATCAAGCTGATCTCGCATAGCGGAGGCGGTGGTTGTGGATGACGTGCGGCGATGGTGAGTTTGGTGTGATGCTGTGGTTGGAGTGACGGGTTGACCTGGTTCACGTTTGGGTATAGCTTGTGTGTGATGGGATGATGTGTGACCTCGCCCACTGGGCGCGGAGGCTTGATGAGAGCGGCTACTTTGAGCATGGTGGTCAGTGTAGGCAGCGTCCCCGTGAGTGTCATTGCGGGAATGGGGTTGATCGACGCTCCCCCGCTTCCGCTTGACTGACGATGAATGAGCTACTGGAGTTACAGGTACTTGTGGCTGGTGATGAGCATGGTGACTAGAAGACGAGGTCTTCTTCGAAGAAGGCATGGGAGGCTCCTCTACCAAGGGAACGTCAGCAGTGGCGGCAGCACCCTTTCGTGAGACCAAAGTAGATGATGTCGATTCAACACCTTCCATTGGGCTTCCCTGACGCCCTGCCCGTGTCTCCTTAGCTGGGCTTCCTGGGGTAGTGGGGCCTCTCATATCCCCCCTGCCGGTGCTATCCCGCCTTTCTGGATGCAGCGTTGGAGCATTGCGGAATGGTCCTGCGTCGTGTGCACCATCTAATATTCTATCATCTGGGTATCCTCCGCTAGCAGCAGCGTCGTAAATGCCATCTGCTCCCAGTCCATCCACGGCAGAACCCATCTTTCCTCTCGCTGCCGCAGCACGATTTAAAACCATTTTTCCGTCTCCGGCCTCCTCTTTATCCGCTATTCCATCCTTCCTCCCATGCCCTTCTCTCGTCGGTGCCTCTTTCTTATCCTTCGCACGACCACTGCCGCCGGCGGTGACAGGTCTCGCACCCTGAATTACTGGAGAGTTGACAGCCGAGCCACTCACTTCTTTCCCATTTGTGCCGGACCTAAATGGGGCGTTGGAAGGAAACGTGGTGTGCACAGGTGAAGACGCAAGGCTAGGCGACAGTGCGTTTGGTGGGGCGGCAGTTTGTCTGTGCGCGTACAAGTAAACGCGAGAGAGAAAGGGGTTGTCAGCCGCATGCTCTCCTTGAATGAAAAATTGCTTAAATTGACATCAACACATCGCGGGAATAAAGAAAAAGGAATAGGCAGGTTAATGGCAACTCAGAACATGTAGAGATAAACCAACATGCCAAATATAAGGTAGTCGACGCACAGCGTACATCACAACTAAGGCAACAGAGAGGATTAAAAAATATGAGGGGGTATAGGGGCAAGAAAGCAGATAGGTAAAAACTAGAGTTATACATAAAAACGAAAATAATAACATTATAATACATTATGCCGTCACCCAGAACGAGTGGAATTGTGCGCATTATATATTACCCTGAACTTGTCTTAAACGCCGCTATTCCATGAATCCAAGTATCAAGAAATTCGAAAATCGAGAAAAGACTGAAAGTGCACAGCGAAGCCGACTCCAAACGCACATGCTTTTAAACAGTTGTGCCAAAGTGAATAACAAAAGCAAAAAGCCGGGCTGAATTACCTTCTCCGTCCACTTGCACCAGTGGTGGTAGAAGTCGTAGTAGCTCCCTTTGCCGCCCTCTTCCCAATTGTGGGTGTACCCGATCTTGGGCTTGTCGTGCCCCGTGCATTGCTGGCCTTTTCAGGCATACCCTTCTCTGTCACCGCACTCGCGTTAGGTTTCCTTCTCTTTGCAGATTGCGTTGAAGCTGCTCCTGCTACCGCACCCATAGTACCCAATGCCATCTCCGATACGCGCTGTGTGGTTGTATCTACGTCTTTTGAGCCCTTCGCCCTTGAACCTCCATGAGGACGCTTTGACGAAGCGACTGGCTGTGAACCGTCCTCATCGTCGTGGCCTGCTTGTGCTGCTTGTCTTCTCGCTTCACGCCTGGAATCTACCCTTGTATTGGATACTGGGTATTCCATTCGAGCCTCCTCCTGTGCAGCTTGACTAGCTGCCGCCGCTAACGCTGCTTGTAACTGAGCAGCAGCAGCTGCCCTCGCACTTGCGCCTTTTGGCGGATTTGGCTTGTATCCCCAGTGCTCCGGATTGCCGGTGCGGTGAGGCTCCGGTATCTCTGATTGAACATATGCATATGCTTGGTCGACCCTAAGGTTGTGCTTGTTCAAGGCCTCTGCTGTGCCAGTGATAACATGTATCTTCTCATCCAACATAGGAAGCAAATCCTGAAGGACCATGCGTATCTGTTGCAGTTTTGATCGACGAGTTTCTGGGTATTGCTCAACTGTTTCACCACTGTTCTCAATGTCGGTTTCCGGAGGCGGATTCACATTATTCATCAAAGCTTCCTCACGCTGACGTTTGAGATCTTCTTGGCGCCGGAGGAACTCCAAGGCAGGGTCGGGTTCATTTGGATCTGCTGGTGGTGGTAGTGCCTTGACGGCAGCTATGTAGCGACGGAGCTGCTCTTCGGGATGACATGCTTTGGCGTCAACTTCCCGAAGGAGGGTGAAGTTTCGTATTATTTCTGCGGGAAGAGCATCTATTGAGTCTGTGAATGAAGCTAACGCAGGGTAGAACCTTTGATTGACGGATTGCTGCTGCTGTGAAGCGATGCTTGCCCCATTACGTTGAGCAATCCTGGAGGTCGAGAGTGTTGACCGTTTGGTTGGGTTTGCACGAGCCTGCCGCATCGGCTGAGATCTGCGGGATGTCGAAGGGGGGGCAACAACAGTGGCACCCGTAGACTTCATATTGATGAGCCTGAGGGATGGGGTGGCGGGGAGCGGGGAGGGGGGAGGGGGGAGGGGGGAGGGGGGAGCAAGTAGCAGGTCTTGCTGTAGGCTGACGCAAAGGGCGACGGAGGGTTAGGACCCACGGGAGGGCTGTGAGTGCTATTCAGCTTGCTCCTCAGTTGTGTAACTGCGTGACTCGGCCAACAGAAACACTGCTCCGGGAGCCTATAGAGCTCGCAGCGTGAATAGCTTTCTCCAGAGCTTCTGCCGAGGACGTACTTAGGGGTCGACTGTATGAATAACTTTCAAGAAGACACTGGTTGGGACGACGCGCACGGTGAGGATGCAGATGGGACGGTGAATGGCGGCATCTAACATCTGTCGCAAACCAGAAGGGTACGGGAACACTAAGCCCCAACCGAAGTCTTGGCTCCGGTATGTCTATCCGTAGCATTACTTGCATAAGTATCTGTACTACACAACCAGCGTCAAATGCATATGCATCAAGGGGATTTATTTGATTGTTATGGTACAGTACTTATAATACCTCATACATGATTATCCACATTGGTCTCAATTCTAGTCAGAATACTACAAATATATTGTATCCCTATACATTGCAGCGGTATTAGGGAAATAGACCGTTTGCATTGTACATTGTACTGTACATGTGGGGATCCAGAGCCATGGGCATAGAGTATGCATACACATGCAACTTGGCCCCATCTCCACATGTATTGATATGCATGGCTATGCATGGCTGCACAAGTATAAGTAGTATAGTTAGATATAGAGTAGGTATCCAACATATCTACACCAAGGGTACATATGTAAGTAACTCTAGGTCTACATGCCTCCGCAGATGAACTGGCCCAACCAAGCTGAAGCCATGTAAACACAAGACCTGTTCCTGTTCAGCCTTTAGTCAGATCCCGATATCGATCTAGATCGAATTAAATTTGCAACGGAACAAATGTGCACGCGATGGCACCATGGCACCATGGCACCATGACCAGGCGATACATTACTCATGTAGAAGTAGTGTACTGTATATCAATATATACCGAGTATAGCATAGAGAACTGTATTCAGGTACAGTACACGGCATCCAATCTATCTCTCCCCATGCCGTTATAATGTCAACGCATACCTACATGTCTGACCTATAATTATACAAATCAGGCCCAAGCCCAACCCATATGAGGGCTCTACACCGCATGCCCTCGCGTCAAGTAAATTGAGGATGTCACGTGGATTGGCGTTTCTCGCCTACTGTGTTTCACGTCACCATTGCTAACTTGTCGTTCGTTCAGCACCGGTAAGGGCTCGTCAAAGTCAAGGAAGATTTAAAAATACATGAACCCCATAGAAAAAGCAACTCTCACAGGCAGCGTCTACTGTACCTACTGTACCACTGGTGTCTACCACTTGCCCACCCGCACCAAATAAACATCATATCTTCGGAAGCCTCGATTGCGATTGATTAAATGTAGCACCTGGTTCGGCCGGGGCAGCTTCAAACACGTCACTGCTGCAGAGCTCAGTTCCAAATCCTCTAGCTCCGCTCGTTAGCCGTAAGCAAGGACCCCAAACAAACCCAGCACAGAATCACACCCCCTCCCCCATGCAAAGCACCAACAAAGCTACTTGACTGGATCCGAGGATGGATTGCCCCTCACCCTCCCCATCGCTCACCGCACATTAGCTTCGCTCATAACTAAGTGCACATCTTGCAAGTCACCAAGTCGCTCATCCCCACCTTGCCCTTCACTTCCCCGCATGCGACGAATGGAATGCGAACACGGATTATCTCACCATTCCAGACTTTCGTTTCACAAGGCCCGAAGGATCTCTGACGATACCATTGGGCTTTCCAACTTCCAACGTGTTTGTGGGCTTTTTTCGGTTTGGTGGGGTTTTAGGTGGGGTCATGACAGACTTCATCCGATGGGACGATGAGCTGTGATGGCCAGCGAACAAGCCAGTGTGCATCCTGCAGATGGACCTCCCGCAGCCCTTATGATATGTAGGGCTTTCTGATTCGCAAAGAGGGTAAGATCCGACGGGACGGATAAAGCCCTAGAGGGTTGACACGACGCGCAATTGACGTTGCGGATCTGGTCGGTGTTTATTCTCATTCTGATGCAATACCATCCAACAGCTGCATAGTTTTATGCATACTGCGATAATTGGGGAGCAGGGATATGTAACCACAGTGCATCAACATTAGGGTCTTAGGCAAGGAAAACAACTACTCCATCTGCATCATTGGTCGGCCGGGAGCCTCACTTTCCAGGGCAACTGAATTGGCAACTATATGAGCCTTTTCTTGGAATCACGAGCCGAGTCAACAGAACATGGTGATAATTCTGTCAGAAGATGTACCACAGTGCGCAGGCCTTGGAGCTTGAGAAGAACCTTAAGGTGGCACGATGCTCGATCAGCCTCGTTCTCTGTGGTTCATTTCTCCTCCCTGCGTTGCGTTGTGCAGGTTCATGCAACATGTGGCCTCTTGCCTCCAAGCCCAATCAACGTCCTATCACCAGCAGCTCGGTGGCTCCGTTGTACCAGTGGGAATGGCTGCGGTCGTGTAATGCATGAGAAAGAGGAGGTCAAGCATGGCTAGCGGAATTAGTCTGGTTGCGCGAAAATTGTCGCAGAAGCAGTGATAATGCTGCTGCAGAGGGGTTGCTCTTGCAACTCATGACTGCTTGTTTGCTTTATACGATTGCCTCCAGCATCGAAGTCGCCCGCGCTCTACCTCCTTCCGCTGTCATTACATACCTTGCCTTCCGCCGATAGTGGCCCCCCACTAGTACTACTGATTCTTTGCCCCACGGCGGCTTCACGCTCCCTCTGCTTTGGGCTGTTTATGCTTCTACAGCTCGCTGATCGTCCATCTCCAATGCCAGCCAATCGCTCGACGCCTCGAACCTCCATTACTTATTCTCGCACCTGAAGCTCGCAATTCATCTCAACCTTCTTCATATATTGTCACCTCCTTGACGCAGCTGCGCAGACGTTTTCCTTTCGTTACGGTCTTTTTAGTGTCCCAATTGCATCCTCCGTGCCCTCAGCAAGCCTCTGCCCTTCTTCTCATAAGTACGACTTCCTTTAAACTTTTCTTCTGTCTATCTGCAGAAGAGTTCGAATTCACTCACTCAAATCCGCCTGACCACCCTTACCCTACGACCCCCAAACGCACTCGTTAAGGATTTCGACCTGCTGCTCGTTCTTCTGCACATGGTAATGCTTGAGTGAGATCATACAAGTTGAAACGGACCAGGATACAGCTGTTCACTGCAGGGCATATACGAAAAGAAGTTAGTGTCTTGGGCTCCTCCCCTCCTCAATCCCAACTATTTTGCTCTTATATCAGGTTCATCCCTACCGCTGAAACATTCACTCATGGTATTGAACCCAGAAGTCGAGTAAAGGAAACTTACCAGCTCACCCTCAACCTCAAGGCCCATCCCCCTTCTGCTACAATGTCTCCGCCTGCTTCCAGCTTTCCCATCTCCAACTCTCGGATCCTGCCTCTACCATCTCCATTATTGACTGGCAACCTCACCCACTTCAGCGGCTCGCCTCTGCCTGGAATCACAACCCGTCAACAATATCATTCCACTAGCAATGACCATACTACACACACTCCCCATCATTACTACTATTCACCACATAATACTGTAGACAGTTACTTTCCCACAACTCCTGACTACCGAAGGACCGCAAGATCGGACTCCAAACCCAGCCTCAATTCGATATCGTCAATCCTTTCCTCGGCCGTAGATAGTCAGTCAGAGAGCTCGAGCTCCTCGTCTTCTCCTATGTACTACCAAAATTGCTACTGGGGAACCTCTCCAACAGGCACTTCCTCAACCACACCACGGACGTCCAGTATGGCTTCTACGCCCTTATCAGGGTATGGGGCAGGGCCTGTGGAGTATCCGGATCCCAGTTATTCCACAAGAGACTACACTGAAATCAAGGAAGAAGATGGAAGTAAGAGGAAAATCAGGAGGTTTGTGGTTCAGTAATACTCACACCGTGGCATGGACACTTACGTATCTATATAGCTCACCGCGAACGACAGCCAACCCGCAAGGTAACAATGCGAAGGAAGCTGGAACCAGTAAAGGCGATGAGTACGATGTACTTGGACGCAAGAAGTATGTTTGGTATATGCTATATCACTCATAGTTTCGGAATGCTAATATTCAACACCAGGCCCAAAACTCCACGAACCCCAATGTCATGGGATCCAGAAGACGACATCTTGCTCAAGGAGCTCAAGGAAGAACAACGACTTGGTTGGAAGGAAATTGCAACACACTGTTAGTCTTTGTGTCGCTTTCTATATGAAGATTCGTACTGATTTTGGCATAGTCCCCGGGCGGACCTCCCATGCATGTCAATTTCGATGGAGGCGACTGGTATCGGGTACTTTGAAATACTACCAAGGCCATAGGCGCCCACCTATTGTAACAACTACCAGCTCGAGCTTTGCATCCGAAATGGCCGCCACCGTTTCTTCCCACACTGTTAGCGCACCAGCCACTCCATCAGTTCCTCGGTACCCCCCACCATCACCCGCAACAAGCCCACAGCACAACCAGCATTATGCTTACGACAGAACATATCATCAACACCGTTCGAGCTTTTCGGCAGGCAGCTTTTCACTTCCATCACCTGCATCCTCTTCTCCCCAACAACAGATGGGATCTCCCATGGCTATGCCAGGCACACCCTGCTCGCCGCCGCCTCCACAGACACCCACTTTTCATGGCTCTCAGTACGGTCCTTACGCTCAAATGCCCCCTTACTTCCAAGCAATGGAGGAAGATGACGGGGACGATTGGACGCCCGAAGAGGATGCTCTGCTGATGGATCGCAAGCTGTGCTTCGAAGAGGTCAATGTACTTTTGAGTAAAAGGCGTGAACCCCAGATTTGGCGCAGAATGGGTAAGCTGAGATGGGGAAGGGGAAGAAGTGGGAGCAGCTCAAGTGCAGAAAGTGATCTCGGTGCATTTTCTAGTATGGAGGCTCGAGGGTCAATTAAATTACCTCCAGTTCCTGCTGGTAGGGTGCTCCGAAGTCAATCAATCCAGCGCTGAGTAAACGAATTACAATGTTTTGATGACACTCACGACTCTCTTTATGGATTTGGGGGCGTAAACTGCGTTTTTTAAGAGAAAATTGTTCATATTTCTCGGGGTTTTGGTTTTTTGGTTTGGGTTTACATTTCAATGTTCTAATTTAGGTGCTCTTATGGTTTCGCACTTTCTAGTATTGCGCATCCTGGCTTTGATTTGGCGATACATAAAACAATGGGATTCGATGGAATTGTCTGTTCAGAATGTTTGTTCACGGTCCGGTTTAGGATATTATACGGTTTTCACTTCCGGGATTTCGGCTTCTTTGGTCACGGTTCGATGGTTTTTGTCTGTGAGAGGTGGGCATCGGCTTGGGGGGGGATGGATATATGGGAGGGGTTACGAAAAGTCATATGGATGGTTTTGGCTCTATCGCATATCAAAGATTCCAGGTGTTCTGTATTCATCGCTACATCTCTCGTAATATACATGCGATATTGCTATTGGCATCTGAGCTGAGAAGATTGTTCATATATGCATATTACCCTGTCATCCAGCATACCTCTACTTAATAGCTCTTGGACTCTACAACGGAAGCATTTTCTAGTAGATGAAAAAACGGGAGAGAATAGTGTACACGCCCACAGACCCTGGAAGCTCTTCAAGTCCACAACAGCGACATTATTAAACAGCACCTCATTCGGCTTCACCCCTCAAGCTAATTATAAGGGCACGGATAATAAAAGGGCCAGACTATACCCCAGCAAAGCGCAACGACTTCTCTGCTCCGCTTTAATTCAATTGAGCCGAGTGCCTCCCTGATAATCTACCTCTCACGAGTTTCATGAGCCAATAGCACGAGCTGAGGGGTGACTGTATGTGTTTGCAATTTGCATGCATGCACATAGCTATATAGGTGTCCGTGTATCTGAAGAGGACATTTTTACTCGATAGTAACCCTTTAACTACGTCGTTGTGCTGTATATGCTGTATAGGACTGGGACAGGTAGTACAAGAATTTGTGGTCTTGTGAGAGGATTGGCTATTCCCACTTGTCTTCACGTGAGTAGGTTTCGGCTTGTTGGCTTTTGTCTCTTGCCACGAATGCTTGCTATTTACTACCTGTTTGAACGACAGGAACTGGTGGGGCAAGGAGCATACTGGGATCCGTTCCAAAGGACAACACAACATGCAGATCAAAGTACGAGCGAGGGGAACCCGTCCAAAAACGAGAAAGAAAAAAAAAGGTCGTAATAGAAAAGTCCGAGGACTAGAAATATAAAGCTCGTTTTAATCTTCAAACATGTGAAGTATATGCAGCCCCCGACCTTCAAGTTATTTGAGGGAAATATCAAGAACTATCCGCCACGCTTTGTGTGCTGGCATGGGATTTTTTTTCTAAACCTTGATAATAAGGAAATGTAGCTATACATAGGTTACTTGGGATCGAGACTAGGTAACTCATTGGATATGCTATCTCATTCGTCAACTCCAAGAAGGAGGGGTAAAATAGGTCCGAGAACAGGGTAAATGCTACGTAGACTTGTAGTTTTCAATATGTATGTGTTGCCAGGGTAAATGCATACAAAATAGATTGAATACAGGAAGAATCAAATCAAAAAAAAAAAAAAAATCTCTTCCCCGAGTAAACAACAATCACTCCATTTCAGACAGTAACTCACTAAGTACTCACCTTCTATCACTTGTTGAAACGACGGCTCGACCAAGCAAAATAGAGCAGCCCTTGATCCACCTGAAAATAGTATGCCAATCAGGTGTCAGGCTATAGTTAGGCAAACATCTTTACCGCGTATCATCATCTTTCCCCAGTTTCAAGAATTTATACGCCTCGCCTCCAGCATTTCTTTCTGTCTCTCGCATTCACTACTTCCCTTTCTAAACCTTCTTTCATCTCCTTGTCCATCTGCCAACATCCTACTGCGCTGACATTGTGATGCTTTCCGTGGCTCAAAGGGAGGTATGTAGTCCACTTTTGAAGTGGTTCTGCCAAGCCAGGCCTGTGATAAACCCCTGCATCGCGAACATTGATATTGTCAAATAGTTTAGTCTAGCGGTTGCTTGCCCGTACGAGTTTGGAATCACTCTGTAATCAGTCTGGATTATCAAGTAGGAGGAGGGATGTATGTAACTAGTCTGGCGGGATGGAACGGATGGGCTCGGGTAGGGTAAAGTATACTACTTGTACTCGGTATGCCCGGTTCACCTCTATCTATGGACGTCTACCACGTCCTGGTTCTCTTCAAAACAAGTATCTTACTTACTAGTATTCATCCACTACTTCTCAGTTATTACATTTAGGCGTTGCAGCCAGAGTATTTAGGTACTTGACCCTCTTCCTCACGAACAGGAATACTTACCTTGACATCGAGCCGCCTATCTAGCCGCGCCCTAATATAAATTATGTAACGACATCGCTAAAAGTACTTAGGTACTTAAGTAGTACTTAAGTATGTATGTCGTGCATATCGGATTTAGAGTAATTTCCAGCTCGTCAACCGCGGTATCACCCAATCCAAGCTTGAGTACTCATGGCTGGTTGTGTAATGGTCCTATGAGATGCCGTGAGTTTGAAGTGCATGGTACATCGTGCTCATCTCTCCACCAATAGCACACATCTCTAATGGTCTGATGATGTTTTTTTTTTTTAGATTATCCAGGGACATTGTGCTCCTAGAGCACCATGGGGAAGATACTTTCCAGCATATCTGTAATACGCTTGTTCAACGATCCCTACCACTAACAGCAAGTTGAAGGATCCTACAGTTCTTCGGAGGTATAGTGGTTCTATCTTTGGTTATCATCGTGAGGTTGCGCAGGTGCGTCGCCGTATGGGGAGAGTGAGGTAATGTAATAGCTGCCTAGCCCATACCTCGATCTCGTCTTTTTCCTTTTTACTCCTAATTCTCTCAAGCCAGCTTCCTCTAATATTATTTGCTAGTTTCAGTTTTTCAAATGCTGCCATAGCCCAATACAAGCTATTTTGGCACGCGGGCAGAAGAGGGACTTGATCGTTTACTACATAGTACTAGTAGATCATGACGGCGTTTGCAGTTGAGCACATAATCGATACTACATGATACCTGGCTTATACATGGAACTAAGAGCCTTGTCCTCATGTAATCTGCTGAGTGTATAGGTTTATGTATTCCTGCGAGCAGAATACTCGAATGCTATACCAAGGCAAATTCCCTACACACTGACCCATGGGCCACATTCCTCGCAAGCATTATGCAGGCTCGATTAGCTATATAGGTGATCATGAACCGAATATTTTTAAAGTACACTTTCCATGGATATTATCTTTTATCAGATGGACTACCCAACCTCTTCCCTACCCGAGGGTATTCAATATGGATGATTTTACTGTATTTCCCCAAGCCCGGGACTGACCGGAAATTAGTGTGCACAATAAATGGGATGTATGCTAATATCGGAACTGCTGATAGGCTATGCATAGATAGAGGATGCAAATATAACGGTTTCCCCGCGACGGTTAATCAAGTCTGGTTGCGGTTAACCCATAAATTTTAGAGTGAGGTGCAGGCTCAGGTGGACGACTAGCCCTGCGCCCCCAGATCATAAAGGGTTCTATTAATTAACGGGAGAAATCGACGCCCCGGAAGGTAGCACCTATCTTGGGTCGAAACAGGGTAAGGTGGTGATGACCCCACAGATAGCCTTAAGCTAGGGAGCTACTGGGGCCAGCAATCGAAGGGTGCAAAGGTAAGGAGGCCTAGGTAATAAGGCTGGAGTTGGAAAAGTTGAAACACTTTCTTCGTGAATTTCTCCTTGTGGCATGGCTTGGGGCATAGGAGTGTGTTACGGGGCTTGGAATACAGAGGTATTGAGACGAGAAGGGGCGGCTTGGAAACCCAGACCATACTCCGAACTATAGAAATTGACAAGTGTAAGAATTTCTATTAGCTTGACATACCACTATGTGAAATGGGTTACTTTGCCCGATGGGATTGGCCTCCTGACAATCACCTGGAGAATTGGGGATTGTTTGAGTCTGGTGATACTGGTGATGGCATATAGTACGTGCATAGTACAAGGCATAGGTACACACATATAGGTATCTATGGGCACATATATGGAGCTCACTGGTTAGTATACTTGTGACAAGGGATCAACACTGATAGACGCCCGTATTCCCCATCATCGTTTTCGAGATTTTTTAACATGAAATTCCTGAAAAATGTAGCTACGTAGGTGATCGCAACGGAGAAAATCGACTGGTGGCTCACTTCGGTATATCTAGTGATTGGACATGCAGATACTATAATACAGAAACTGTACATACATCTTACATCATCGTTGTCGACCACATATACTCGAGTAATACAGTTTCAGTTAGTACCCTGCGCAACACATAAAATAAATAAATTGTCTAATATAATTAATGAAAGATTTACCTCACCTCAGTTTCATTATTGTCCGCAACAAGGTTTGGTGGGTGATGATATATCGTATGTATAGATGGATCTCAAATTGATACCTGTAGAATTTGTTGCGTCTCTTGATGATACTCATATATATATATACTAAGAGTTAGTGAATCGTGGTAGCAACATACCGGGCTAGCGAGTCATACAAATACCCGATGTCGATGATGCCGCCGCTATAGTAGTATATATGTGATGAAGTCGATGACGTTGCAATTAATCAAGGCTGAAGGGATAGAGGCCGATTCTGTTGCACATGTGCCTTACTCTATCCATGCTGGAGCCGTGGCTATCAAATCGATAGGCGTCGATATAGTAAGATAAGCTAGTGAATTACTTACCTCGATAAATTGAAGAGAATGATCTATGCCCGCTGGGGTACAACGGTGTAATATCCTCTCGAACCATAACGATGAATTATTGCATGTTGCAGCGCATTGCAGAAGATCAACTGCCAATAGAATGTCGAGAAATTCTTTAGCTGGTTGGCCTGGCCACCGAGAGATCCTTTAACTGCAAACCTAACGCAGTGTCACCAGTAATATGATATACTAATGTACTATATTCGTTATAATAGCATAACTGAGTCTGATTGCAGCACCTACACGTAGTGATGTACGTGGGGGTGGTTCGGATCACTGCTAATTGCAGTCGGAGGGATGAGAACCAATCGGGAGGATGCCACGGGAAGTGCTGGTAACTGACAGTCCGATGCTAATTGCAACTGAGATCAGCTAAAGATGTCATTTGTGGTTATGCGAATATCGAATATCAATGGAAATGTGTGATATCGATTGGTGAGAGTATGCTTAAGCCCTACATAGTACTTGATAATTGTATGCTCAATTGTAATCAATTCAAGAAGCATCCAGAGGCTCGAGCTAGGCGATTTTCAAGACGTTCATTGGATGCTTGCTAAATATGCAAATTTACATAGCAGTGTTATATATCTCTGTAGCTAACGACATACCGTAGATGACATTAACCCCATCTCGTGTATAAATACAATATATACCCACCATAAGTACATACCTACCTTAACACTATAGTCTCATGCTCAACAATACCCCACCTACTCTGGCCTATAATGATCTTAAATCCATACTTTTTAACTACGAGAGTTTGTGCATCCCCCCATAGAAGTCTTTCAAGTACACGATTACTAGGTATTGTATTGCAGCATGATTGCATACAGGCTAGCTAGCCATTATCTATACTATACAAGTGCATATAGTCTAGTTGTAGTACATACAGGTCTACACCTCTAAAATTGCCTTTCTTATTGTCCATACAGTTGATATTCTTATGGATAAGCACGCTGTACGTACTGTACTGTGTTATATTTTCCAGAGGCTAAAATTCAAGGAGCACTTGCAAGTACCAAAGTAGGTACTAATTTACTAGCACCGGAGTTACAGCCTGAGATGGAATCGTGTACTGTAGCATGCATGCAATACAGAGCATTACTTGACTTCAGGTCAGCCTGGATGGGGACTAATTGCTATGATTGTCACAGGGGGCGTGCTTTCCATATTTCACGTTTCCGATGCACTTGGAACTCTGCATGCAGAAATATACTAGCTTACAAAAAGTAAAAGATAGAGTACTATATATATAGCTAAGAGGAACTGAAACATCAAAAGACCCACCATCCCCGGTTAGATTGAATTGCTCAAAGATCAGCACTGAGATATTCCGTGATACTATGAAGTTGTATTAAGGTTTTGTTTCATCAAAGGCGGAACCACAGAAAGTTTGTTTTTGAGAGCGGGGAAACACCAGCCACACCAGGAAATTGGAATGTTTCACTACGGGAGCAGCCGCCAGGATATGGATCCATGGCATATCGAAAAGAAAGGATGCCAATGATCTGCACATGGATCGGGCCCAGAAGTCAGAAATTAAAACAAATAACAAGTACTGTATAAGTCAAAGATCGAATGAAGCAGGACAAATCTGTCATCCGAGGTTGGGGATTCAAGGGTCGGCCTCGGACCTATGTTTTCGTGCTTAGTATGTATGCCCTGTGGATCAACATATGGGGCCGTGAGGTTTAAGCCCATCAAGCCCCAGCCCTAAAGACGACTGTTCACGTCCACATGCACACCATGATCCCGTTCAGGCTTGTACAATGCATAGGTACCTAGGACCTGTCGACGATTACACGCCCGGCCTTTCCTGAACGTCCTGCATGGTTCCTACCCAGAGTACTTGCTGCTAAGTACTTACTTTTTACGTATCCATGCGCTTTCGCCCCAGCTCGTTGACCAATGCGAAGTAGTCCGCAGCGTGGTTGAGGGAATCATTTGGGCACTCGAGTGACACTAGACTGGATCTGTTGGCGCTACTCGCATCGACTTCCCAAAACGGCAGTAACCAACCGTGTTCATCCTACCTCGGTTGCAATTGCTACGAGTCTCCCCGCACCCAGACACAAATTTTGTACAATCGTAATGCCTGTTACTTGGTGCTTTTGCTTCTTCTATCAAATCTTGATTTCCTTGCTTTGTTTGCTTCGTGATTTCATGCTACTTATCTATTCTGGCTGCATCTCTTCCCACCTTCGAATTCGACTACCGTGCTAGTATTCGCTTCTCATCGACATGCGAGAATGCAATTGCAAAACATCCACTGCTGGAGAGAAGGCCTCTCGAAATACTTACAGACATAAAGTTGTTTCCCTCGCTGCATACGCCTTACAGCTGACTGGGGCCATTTCTTGATTCCCTCGAGCTCCTCCAGCTTCCTTGCATCACTGATCATCCGCTTCTTACTTTTTCCCTGCTCTTGTCGAAGAGCATCTGCGGTCAGAAATGAGAGCAGCAGGAGCATCCGGGGTGGAGGAAAGATGGCATTTGACCAAGTCACCAGATCCGAAAAGCTTTACATGGCAAGTTAGGGCTTTGGAAATCGAATTTGCCGTGACAACGGATGGACACGTCGTCCGTTTGGGAAAGCGTTCGTGTCATTCAGGGTCCAGGCTGCAGGCTCATGTCACGCTTTGCTGCCTTTTGAATGGAGGAGAAGACACAGGAATTATAGATACTTTTACCAAGGCGTGTGTGTGGTGGTGCGCTTTCTCCTTGAATTTGGACACACTGATAGTGGGTTGACAGTGCGGCCCACATCTGCACCAAGGATCAAAGCAACTCACATGCCAGGGATAATCAATTCTTATGGGCTGGCGTGAAGCAGAGATTCTGGTCACGATGATGATTACCTCTTTCGTTCAGAAACCATTCGCACCCTTGAATATATTTCCGAGTTTTTGAAAGGCTGAAGTGTGCTGTACCTGGGTTGTTACCTATATGCATACCTGCATACGACCTATCAACTAATGGATCACAAGGATATCCTAGCGACTGCATAACATATGGACGTCAGAGACATTTGAAGCTTCCATATTTTGAAATGACTATTCGGCGGGCTTCAATGGATGATGTACGCAGATGACAGTAGTGAAGGATGAGCTTCATGCCCAATGGCAATTAACAACACCCATAGGCACCTAGGAATTGAAAACATGTCATGGGTGGAGACACGGACGTTGAATCCCGACTATTGCCTCACACTGGTTGAGCACAAGGGGGAGTCTCAGGTGAGGAAAGTGACGAATCATCGCTCCATTCATGAAACAGACTGTCGCCTTCTGGAACTAGGTATGGCGATACTTCTCTTCCTTGTCAATCTTTTGAGGTCAAAAATGTTCAGCCTTCTGATATCTGTCGTGGCGTGTCTTCTGATGAATGGCCAATTATTAGGTGGGAGAGTTTCGCGCATCTTATTGCCATGGATACACCCAGCTTAATGGCATCAAGGATGTCATGGGCCGGTGAAGCTCTGCTACGGGAATCAAAGGCTTCCACGCCGTGAGGATAACGCAATGCAGATGACCTCAATTACGGTATTCTGCTGGAGCGAATACTGTTCCTGTTGCTCTCAATCGCACCACGTTTTCCTCTGTCTTTCTCCTTAGGGGTGGTGCAATTGGGCCCGGCATATTTCTTACATCTGATCGTGATGATGTCTCACGGGCAGGTATGATCACCATCATTCATCATTACGAAAGGATGGTTTTCGAGATTGAGATGGATGCAATAGGTAAAGCATTCAAGAGTCGCATTTCCCTTTATCATATTCTTTGCTTTTTCCAAACCGTCTTGTTTCCAACAGTGGGCAAAGTGACGTGTCCCTGCGCAACAACGCAAGATGGACATCATCACTTCGATCCTGACACACATGAGCGCATGCAAAATTCTGGAGTCGAACGGATTTGTTATATGGGGTGGAAAATTAAAGACTGAAGGCACTGGGGTTGCTTCTTTGGATCGCCATACCAACCGAATGACAAAAGAAGGAAATAGTGGGGGCGAAGGCACCAATTGGTGAAAGTAGACTACTTAGGCCAGTTCAAAAGAGGTTGTCCGTCAATGAAAACACCGTAACCTCCCCACTTTCCCTATCTCGGTTGGCTAATCGTGGGGGATGGAAAACCTTTGGTTCACCACTTATAAGTCTATGATGACAGTGCAGACGTTGCGAGTTTCTTTTTTCGGTTCTCTGGTTCCCATCTTCCCACACTATTTGCTATTTAGAGATATGCAGTTGTCCACGGCTCGCAGCATACTTTTACGCTAGGCTGGCTTCGGCGAGTCTCACCGATACCGCCGGACGTCGCTATGCATTGGAATACATGCATCGTACCCTGAAAATCTGGGGCAAGACCCCGTTGTTTGTTTTTGATCTGCATGGGACCACAGGAGCGGTCGTTTGTTTGATATACCCTTGCGAGAGAGTCGAGACTAGTGCACGTGAGAACTGGGCTGGCGACGGCCTCGCATTCGAAATCGGGCTCGGAGCTCTCATGAAGATGTCGATGTGGAGAAGAGGGCCGGACGGTTCCAAAGTCCGGCGCTGGGATGAGCTGCGATCGGAGTGGGGTAAGTGGAGAGGGGAGGACTGACCCCGGGGAAACAGGTTGTGGGGTACTTACAGCCTTGTGCATTCATGACCAGAAGCAGGTCTATTTTGCAAGGGCTGGTACATTTGTGGGGGTACTGTATGAGGTCAAGCTCGTGACTCCTCTGGCCCAGTTTACTCTCGGTATTTGCAAACGGCACTGTGCCCCGGTATCCTGACAACTTCACTTTTCTTTTACCAGGAACTGCATCTTGGGCCAGACTACATCTCTGGGAATGCACAGGGTTTGATTTGAAACATACATTGTGGATCAGGGACATTGAATGGGGTATTAGTAGTCTAGAAAATTCTTCGTTCCTGCAGGTTTTGTGTCCGTTAATACCAGGACGCCCGTTCGCAATTTGCCACCAAACTATAGTCATGATTTAAAAGTCTTCAATTTATTTTTTCTTCATATGAGGGCTACACTCACTTTACTTTTGGTATTGGGACTAGTGCTGTTAACACCTTGTGCTTTCGGAATGGGACTTGTAGTGAGGGTGGGGTAGAGAAGTGGCAAAAGTGGTGATAGTGGGGAAATGGGGGAGGGTGGCGAGACTCACTCACCTCTGGCGAGATAGGCGGTGATGGTTGGTTACATATGTATATTAATCGGCGATTTGTGGATTTGCATGTTTATTTTGCCACCACACGTGATGAGAAGCCATGTATACTACTTTGTTTTGCTACTTGATGCGCTTATGGCCCCGGTATATACTCGTGCAGCGGGACTAGCTAGGGCGCCTGCTGAACAACCAAATACCTGGTGGTACGGTAGTATGCTCCCCCAGTAAGTACAAGGTTCATGCATAGCTCCGCAGGGCGTGACTGAATTATTCTCATGGGCAATTTTGTAACTGGTTCAGGGTAATTACCTACCGGAGAGAGCAAGCCTGACAAGCAAACAAATTGGCTCAAGTTACCCTCAACAAAGGGAGCACATGCATGCATATGCAAACGACTAGTATTTTTTTTTTTGTATGCACATCCATAGGGGCGTATGGCGAGCCACCCAGAAACCCGGGTGGAGATTCAAGGGACTGGCAAGCTAATCTGCCGCCCACGCGATCTATATACAGGATTGTGAGCAGAA
>Ga0307511_10002516_pt1 | contig 19137 bp, 13 predicted proteins | sample 13_EM_MG_FD_200266 | JGI IMG/M metagenome (GOLD analysis project Ga0307511, IMG submission 200266) | Populus trichocarpa ectomycorrhiza microbial communities from riparian zone in the Pacific Northwest, United States - 13_EM | ecosystem: Host-associated > Plants > Roots > Unclassified | place... | reverse complement strand
TGAGTATTTTCTGGTACACCATGTTCAAGTGAATCTGCACACAAAGAAAAGCACTGTTTGTTTAAAATGATTCAGGAAACAAGTTGCTGTATTAATTTTATTTGACATATCTTTCTTATTTGTTTTTGCTGTTGGCTTTTACCTTTCAGCTCATGAAGCCAGAGATATTTGATTTCATTGAAAAGCACAGCTTACATGATACCATACGTGAAAAGGTATGACTGCAGGATAAGGTGAAATAGTTGTATGTTAGTTGCCTTTTTGTGGTTTTCTTTCTCTTTTGCCATTGTTACTTAAGATCAGATTTGTATCTCCATTTGAAATGTTAAGTTTCAACCGAAATTTGGTCTTTGAAAACAACATTTTAGATATTTGCTATTTTCCAGTAGTTCTGCTGACATTTAGACACTCTCACGAATATGTATTGCAAGTAAATTGACCTCAAAGGATCCCCAGTATTGATATTTGGAATCTGAAATTTCATCCTTTGTACATATTATTGCAAAATATAGATGGTTTTTCTTTTTGCTTCAAGGTTCTGTACTATTTAGGCAGTTCCATTTCATCATATGATTGGCCCACTCTTAATTCTGTTGCTTGTGCTTGTTCAATTACAGGTTGTCCAACTGATGTTGCTTGATTGCAAACGCACAGTTCCTCTATTGATCCAGAACAAAGACTTAATTTCTCCACCTGAAGTTGTCTCGCAACTGTTGACTGCCAGCAATAAGTGTGATTCAAGATATTTCCTACACTTGTATCTTCATGCATTATTTGAAGCAAATCCACATGCAGGAAAGGATTTTCATGATATGCAAGTATGGAGAAGGCTGACTACATATTTTTTTTCTCTGTTTCTTTTTCTATCTACAATTTGTTAAATTCATGGGCAGTTCCTTCTGTAAAGGTTTTGGTTTCCTTTGCTAGTAGTAGTAGATAAGGACATAATTACACTGTGACCTGGAGTGTCAAAATTGAAGTGACATGAACATAGATTTACTTTTACTCTCATTAAAGTGGTTTTTACATCCAACATGCCAAGAAAATGTGTTTTGGATGCCATGGATGCATGTAAGCTGCACACACCCATTTTCACAATATCATTGCTGTCTTAGCTGTTTTTGTCAACTAATTTGAATTTACCTGCCATCATGATCAAGTCACTCATCTAAAAGGAGCCACTTGTTATGCCTATTGTTTCGAAGCTTCAGTTTAGTAAAGGTTATATTTTATTCTTTCTACTATAAGATCCATTTTTAACTGCTGAGAGGAACCATAACCGGGGTTTCTCCCCAATGATCCATCCTGTTCACCTTGCTGACAATTATTTTGGTCGCAAGCTGCTCAATAGCTCATGTCTGGTTTTTGCCTGTGTGCATGTCTCTGCAGTCTTCAATATATAATGATTGCTGTGAGCTTTATTTTCATTGAGACAGGTAGAGCTTTATGCAGATTATGATCTGAAAATGCTACTACCTTTTCTCCGGAGCAGCCAACATTACACCCTTGAGAAGGTTTGAACAGTCAATAAATGGTCAATTATGACGTTTCAAGTCAATGTATGTCAACTCTTCCTTCAGTAATTCACTAATGAATTGATCAGTTGAACTCTTACATCTCAGGCATATGACATTTGTGTCAAAAGAGATCTTTTAAGAGAGCAAGTCTTCATACTTGGAAGAATGGGAAACTCAAAAAAGGCGCTAGCTATCATCATAAATAAATTAGGGGACATTGAAGAGGTATTTATCATATTTGGTTGAAACCATCAGATTTATTTTTTATTTATTTTTATGTTGGGAGTATTGGCAGAAATAAGAAAAGTTTTATTGTGGGTGCAGGCTGTTGAATTTGTAACCATGCAGCATGATGATGAGCTATGGGAAGAATTAATTAAGCAATGTCTTCACAAACCTGAAATGGTACATTTTGGACTCGTTCTACTGATTGCTGTTCTTCTTCAAACATCCTGTGATTCAACATATCCATATGTTCATTGAGTTTCCTTCTCTTTTCTGCAACATGGCAGGTGGGGGTATTGTTGGAGCACACTGTTGGCAATCTTGATCCTTTATACATTGTAAATATGGTGCCCAATGGCTTGGAAATACCCCGGTTAGTATGTCTGATAACTTGTTTTGTTTAATTCCTTATTAATCCTCCCCTGTTCTTAAATGAAGGTTTTGCAATCTAGTTGTTTTGAAAAACACAACGACAACATTTAATAATCCAAGGTATTTGAAAGTAATTTATCCATGGCTTAGAATCCATGAGATTAGTTTGCAAATAACCTTGTTAGGAAGAAATAAGAAGGGGTATAATTGAAGTCCGAATTTTTTTTGTCTGAAGTTGGTCACCAAAAACATATTTTACAGTATGTGGGATACATGACTAAACTGCAAACATGTTATTACTGTGTCTCCTAGTGAAAACCGATTCCAATAGACCTTCCTAATAAAATCCAATGTGAAACAGCCCACCCCAAGATTGCCAGTTCTCTTAAGTAGAATTTAAGGAACCACAGTCCTAATCAAATTAGAATACTATCTATTCTCCTTTTTTGGATGCGAAATTCGTTATAATTTAATCAGTGTTACATATGAAGTAGCCTAGATACATTCTAGACCGCAATGTTTTTTTTTTTAGCATTAACCACCAAGCTCTGAGTGACTACCAATAAGTAAGATATACTACTTCCTAGCTTCCTTATAGTCTGTCCTGGTATGGAGATGCTACTTTTTCTGTAAATGCTAATTAGATTATGCTTCAAGATGACATTTTCCCTGAGTTGCAGAAAAGTTGCAAATGTAACTTATGAATTGGTTATTGTTCGTTGTGTAATTTCTTACCTTTATACAATGTTATTTCAGACTTAGGGATCGACTAGTAAAAATTATCACCGATTACAGAACTGAAACATCTCTGAGACATGGGTGCAATGATATTCTTAAGGTATCATGCTTCATGTGCCCTTTCTTTTCATCTAAATAGAGACAATATTTGCTAGTTGTTAACATTCTGATGCTGTTTTGAGACACACAGGCTGATTGTGTAAATCTCTTGGTCAAATACTACAAAGAAGCGAGAAGGGCAATTTGCTTAAGCAACGAAGAAGATGCTAGAGCAAAAAGGGATGGCAGTAGGGATTCACAAGCAGCTGGGAGAACAGCAAGTGCAAGAACCATGGAGGTTAAGTCAAAAACCAGGGGAGAAACAAGATGTTGCATGTGTTTTGATCCCTTCTCTATACGAGATGTATCAGTTGTCGCATTCTTTTGCTGTCATGCTTATCACATGTCTTGTCTTATGGATTCTATGCACACTGTTAGTAGCAGAAAAGGGAGTGGAGCCACTTCTGGGATATCGGAATACGATAGCAATGACGAGGATGAGGAAACCGTTTCTGGTGTTCCTCGGCTGAGATGTATCTTATGTACTACTGCTGCTAGTTGAGATAGTGGTTTTTCCTTTTCTCAATATATTTTTTTTTCTCTCGGTGGGTGGTGGGGGGCTGGGGTGTTTTGATGATATTGTGCGAGTCTTAGCTTTCTTTTTCGAGGCGGTTGTTTCTTGTTTTATTTTCTCTTGTTCATTCATTTATCATATAATGTGGCTGTTCATCAATTTTTCATTTTTGGCTGAGCTTCGTTTGTCAACAGATGTATCATATGGATCACAATTATATCGGAAAAGGTTAAATTATTTTTTTGGCCGTTTTGTGGAGATTTGCTTCTTCCTTTTCCAAGTACATTATTATTATTATTATTATTATTATTGAACTTACATACAAAAATGAAATCGGATAAATTCATTTGTTCTTTAAAATTTTATCAGCAATTTTACTCCATCATGTTTGAAAATCCTCAAGTTATGCTTTACTTTTATTGTAATCTGTGAATTGTTGATGAAAGATTCTGTGGGGGTGGCAGGGAAAATTATACCATTAATGCTAAATATTTTTTTTAAAAATATAGAACCTTTTTTAAACTGTTAGATCATATGAATTAAAGAGTGAGATTTATTATTAACTCTACTAATATATTTTTGATTTTTTTTTTCATATTTTATTGATATTTAATACTACTATTTTTATAGAACTAGCAAAGGCCTGTTTTACTCTCTCTCTCTCTCTCTCTCTCATTTTAGACAGATCTTGTTGGTGTGATAGCAAAATAAAAAATCAATTAACTAATTTTTCTTAAAACTCTAACCTGATAAGGTGTGATTGACGTTGTTTTTTTTTATTTTTTTTGGGATGAATCATTGCACGATTTTACTTCTACTGCAGGTTTTAAAAGAAGAGAGAAAAAAAAAAGAGGAATTGTATCCTTGACCTTGGTTAGAATTAGAATTCTGATTTGAGTAGTTCTTATTTTAATCTTCATTTGGGAAATTTTTGTTAAACAGATGATTGGTGTATATTAACTTTGGGTGCTTTTGAAGCATGGCTGTTTTAGCCGGCTGCCTTGTAACACAATCTCCTACCTGTTTCAACATCGCTATTATGGAGAATCATTTTCATTTGGATCTGAAGATCAAGCATTCCAAAATGCTTGTGCCCTGGGATATCTGAGTTCGGAACAAGCTTTGGCAGATTATGCACAGTTGATCACAAATATCAAGAAGAACCCGTCGGCAGAAAACTGCCCAGTTATTGTGGTTGGAGAATCTTATGGTGGGAGTAAGTCAAACTTCAAGGTTAACATTAAAACAATGTTGAATTCTTACTAACCTTTTCCTGATAATTTTTTTGGTGCTTGCCTCGTGGTTTCGTCTAAAATATCCTCATGTTACCATCGGTGCTCTGGCATCGTCGGCTCCACAGATGCATACCATGTTGTGGTGACCAGAGATTTTCAGGTAAGAATTGCTTAGAGTTTAATTTTTTTTTTTTTGGTCTGATCACTTGAAGAACGTAGTTTAATGCTACCCTGGTGGTGCAGGAAACTAGTGAGAGTTGTTACAATACTATAAGAAATTCTTGGTCAGAAATTAATAGAATTGCATCTGAAACCAATGGTCTTGTTTCCCTTGGCAATATCTTCAGTTCTTGCAAGTAATTCACTATAACAGCTTCTTTATTCTTTCAAACTTCAATTTCCCAGCTTTACATGTCCCATGCATAACAAATTGTTTTTGTTTCTGGTCTCTTTCGATGATTAGGCCCTTTGAACTCATCGCAAGAGCTTAAGGACTACCTAGAATTGATGTTTATGATCTCAGCTCAATTCGACAATCCTCCAGATTTTTTTTTCGAAAATATGTGCAATGCCATTGATGGAGCCCCTGAAGGAACCAGTATTCTTGTCAGAACTGCTGCTGGTCTCAATGCCAGTATTTTTGGAAATCAGTCATGTCATGATGTACATCAATTTTAAAAAGGGAAACTAGCATGGCCACGGCAGGTATTCTTAAAGCATAGTGTTCTCTTATGTAAATGGATTCTTCATCACCATGTTCAAGTTTATTAACCATTCAATTTCGATGTCTTCTCTAAAATGCATTAGCTTTTAAGTTACAATAATGTCTTATTTTGGAGGATAATTTCTTGTCGTGAATATGGCCAGTATGTCTTTCAGACACGCACAGAGATTGTAATACCAATGGGGACTGGCGGTAATGATACAATGTTTCAAGCATCTCCTTTTAATCTCACTGAATATACGGAAACATGCATAGAAGTTTTTGGTGGCCATGTAAGTTCCCCTTAATATTTGTTCTTTCTGTCTTTTCTTTTTGGATAAACTCTTTGTTCCTTCTTCCTGTCATTCAGAGAAGAACTATGGCTGATTCAAGATATGCAACCTATTTGGTTTGTTATCTTTACTTTTTCGAAGAGAGAGCTTATGTTCTATTATGCAGGACAAAAATCTGCACTCAGAAATTTTGCAAGCAACATCATCTTCTCCAATGGACTTCGGGATCCATACGGTGCTGGAGGTTAAAGACCATGATTTCCGGATCTCTTTTACTGATGTTAATTTCCTCATATGAACATTTTATTTTTCTACTTCATTAATTTTCTTTCTTGTATTTCCTCGAATTGCAGTGTTTTGGAGGGCACACCCACATTAATAATAATAATAATAAAAAAAAAACATTTCCTAGGATAATTGAATAAGGAGATGCTAGAAAGGGTCCGGATTCAAATTCAATCACCCATGGTATACATATTTCGACTCTTTTTTATAAATCTTTTCCCCCAAAAACTTACTATAAAAGAGTAAAAATTGATTTGATGATTAAGAAAACATGTTTTTTTTTCTCAGTTTTCAAATTTTGAAATTAAAAGAAATTCCTGTGAATATATAAATAACGTGATGAGAAAATTTGATTCCAATTAAAACACCAAAAATCACCTCTAACTATTGAATCCAGAAAAATAAAAGTCTCCACGATAATTGAATAAGTTAATATTAGAGATGGTTTATGTTAAATTCAAGTGATAATAATTATTTTTAAAATTATTTTTATTTAAAAATATATTAAAATGAATTTTTTTTATTTTTTAAAATTTATTATTGCTATCATCGTAACAATTCAATCTAAAAACAAATAAAAATTTAATTTAAAACAAAAATAATTAACCTTTTCCAGAAGCCACCAAAACAATCATTTCCTCGTGCAACCATGGTTACAGATGGCGTCCTTCTTTAATGAAAAGCTAAATTGGTCAATATTTATTATTATATATTGTGTATCGAATTGAAGACAACTTGGGTCCTTAGCTCAGTGGTAGAGCATTTGACTGCAGATCAAGAGGTCACCGGTTCGAACCCGGTAGGGCCCTTTTTTCTCTCCCCCTTTTTGATGAAAATGTTTTGAACCCCAATTTAGTCCTTGTATTTGTGTCAATATATATGTTAAGTCATCCCCTGTAAAATATTTTTATCAAATTCACCCCATATTACTCACATCTCTTCAATTCAACCCAATTTAACTAAATTGTAAATACGCTATGAAGAATTTACCCCATATAGTAATCTGGTAACTTTCCTTTATTTATTTATTCATTTAATTTTTTGTTCCTTGCAGCTACAAACCTAACGTAACAGCTAGTGCCATATGAACATTTCGATCTTCACATATAGCCTTGGATTACGAGAGAAGTTGATTTTCATCTCTCTAGAATTCATGATAATTATTGTACGCTTGAAAAATAATTATTTGCTGCACATGTTTTTGCTGCACATGTGGTCCTCATATTTGCTGCACGTGTTTTTGCTGCATATGTTTTTGCTGCACATGTGGTCCTCATATTTGCTGTACCTGTTTTTGCTGCACATGTGGCCGTCCTCATATTTGCTGCACATGTTTTTGCTGCACATGTGGTCCTCAATAAAAAAAAGGAAAAGAATTATTTTCTGCACATGTTTTTGCTGAATTCGTAGATATAGTTTGTTTTTATGTTTTAAAAAAAATTTTAAAATTTTTTATTTGTTATAAATTAATATTTTTTAGTATTTTTAGATCATTTTGAAGTGCTGATGTCAAAAATAATTTTTAAAAAATAAAAAAAATATTATTTTAATATATTTCCGAGTGATAATCATTTTAAAAATCAATCACAACTATATTTTCAAACAAGCTCGTGATCCTCATATTTGCTGCACATGTTTTTGCTGCACGTGTGGTCCTCAATTAAAAAGGAAAAGAATTATTTGCTGCACATGTTTTTAAGGTATTAATGCAGTGGAAGAATATCATTTGTAGCTTATCCTTAAATATCTGGATAAGAGGTGCTTGTGTCTTTGGAATGGAATACATTGATTTACAATAAGCTTTATTTATTTTGGACCACACTTGAATTATGAGTGTGGATGTGCTGTAGCTCTTCCAGAAGGACTTGTAGTGCACACAGCCGAATAAAGCCATCATAATTTATGTGATTGACGACGAGAGTTCTTCCATACATATCATATGGTCCACAATTGCTATCATAATTCTTGGAAGAATTATTGATGCCATTCTTCATATGTAATTGAAATTAAAGAATTTATAAAAATCTACCAAATACTTCAACGAAGACTAAATTATTGCTTTAACAATTTTTTTTTATATATAAAAACACCCTTGTATTTATTTGGTGCATTTACAGAAATTAAATAAATTCTCTTATTACCATTATATATATATAACCAAAGAATAATAATTATGCTGCCTTCTATGACATATAACTAGATTTTTAGCATGTGCTACATTATGGTCCAATTAATTTTTTTTTAAAATATTTTTAAAAAGCATTCAAACATTGTTAACGTTTTTCTAATAATAATAAAATTTTAAACCATATACTGGTCAACCTGATATGACTCAATTAACTTGATGAGTCAAAAATCAACACGAATGACAGGTAAAAACATAGTTAGACTAATAAAAATTCAAAAAAACATATATTTTTTTAAAAAATATTGAAATGACCACACATTAGATAGACTCGGGTCAACCGGGATTAACCTGTCAAATTTACGATCTGGATCATGATAACCCCAAATAAAGCAAATCGAAACAAATTATGAGTTCAATTCCCAATCAATTTGATTTTGAAAAATTAAATTAAAAAAATAACAAAACAAATGACATGAGTTAACCTACTCATGACTCGGGTCATAAGACCGGAATAACCCCATAGAAAGTAAACAAAAACAAATGACCCGAGTCAACCCGAGTTAACTTGCCAAAACCGCGACCAAGATCATGAGACTGAGATGACGTCATATATAAAAAATAAAAATAAATTATGAAGCTCAACTTTCAATAAACCCAGTGTTGAAGGATGAAATAAAAAAAAAATCAATCTAAAAACAGGACATAATAAAACGAATCAAGTTTTCCTGGCTTAACCCGCAAAACACATGACCCGAGTTATGAGACCGAGATAACCTTATAGAAAACAAATTGAAAAAAATCATGAAACATAATTCCTAATCAATCCAATATTAAATGATGAAATTGAAAAAAAATATCAATTAAAAAAAAATCTCGAGTCAACCAGGTTAATCCTCCAAACTCGTGACACGGGTCATGTGACCGAGTTATCCACATAACAAACAAATTAAAATAAATTATGAAGCCCGATCTCTAAAACAACCATCATAAGACTCTTTTCACATAGTGGAACATGTTGACACCAATTTTAACCATTTTGTGGTCGGAATAGGTGTCTATGACGAACTTTCTCTCTTTATGCTGGAATCTGATGAATTCTCTCTCTCTCTCTAAAAAATAAAATTGAAAATGATGAAAATAAAATTTAGCATCAAAATTGATTTTTAGAAAATCTAAGGAACTGATCACCTATTAAGTTAAAAAGATGGAGGACTACACTAAATTTTTTTGATGACATTAGAATCTTCCACCTTTTTTGCTTGTGTTTTTCACTTTGATCCTTTATTTTTCAATTTCATTATCTCTTCAAAAAGGGAAACTGATTGGCTATTAATTTGGGCTTAAAAGGGTTTAATTGTGCAAAACAAAAGATTGAAGATCAAATTAAAAATTTTAAAAGATCACTATTTCAATCCACAATGATTTGTGAGAGAGTGAATAGTAAATAAGTGCACAGTAAAATTACCACCCCTTTTAGTTTCAAAAAATGTTTATTTTTTTCCATCCCGCCCTCTTTTCCATCATTCTTCTTTCATTTTCATTATTTAACATTTGATTGATTTTGAATTTGTTTTTATAAAATGTTTCGGTTTGCTTTCTATTATCATAGTTTCAAACATATATCCTGATATTTGGTTTGTGTTTGATTTTACAAGTATTTTAATTTTATTATTTTATAATTAAATAAAAAAGTTTTTAAAATCAGTGGATTTCATTATTCAGATCATGAATTTAACATGTTAAGACTCAAAACTCGGATCGATCTAATATGTCGGCGTTTCAATATTAAAAAAATATCTTCATTTTATTTTTTTAAAGCCAAACCACGCTTTTTTACTTGTTGTCCGAGTTACCTTTAAACTTGTCAAATCAATTGAGTTATATCAGAGCAACTCTCATATAATTTAATTTTAAACTCGAGATAAAAAAAAATTAAATCAAAAGATTTCAAGTTCTTAAATAAAATATAATAATAATATCAAATAATTTTTTTTATAATCTAAATAATTTTGTTATTTATGTTAAAAAACTTTGATTAGCACGACCAGTAAAATCAGCCGCCGGGTCTGCCTTGCGATAAGTTTAATTCAAAATTTTGTGAAAACAGAGAGAGGAGAAAGGCAAGGAGTAGAGTTCTGGAAAATATATCATATCCTTAATTGAATTCAACCGGCTATATAAATAGCCATTACAAATAACAAAAATAAAACAACTTAATACAATTAATTGCTGCAGAATGGAACTGTCGCTGGAGAATAGGAACCTCTTCATAACTGAAACAATTCCTCTGTATTATTGAATGAAAGTAACTAAAATGCTAATTGAATGAAAATAACTGAAATGCAATTAATCTGTGCCCTTGTCTGCACCCACGTTCAGTGCACCTCTGCCATGCATGCGTTGCATGCATGCATTGAGTGAAGAACGTAACAATCCTGCCCACTCACACTGTCCTTGTCCTCAAGGAAGAAAATGGGGGTAGGATTTGAAAAACCGCCACTCATTTTCTCAAGTGGCATCATCATCTAATGCACCAACCCATTTCACTAACACTTCTGCCTTGGGACGATATTTTCCCTTCTGAATTTCACGCCTGGCCAATATGGAAGCAAGTTGGGAAAGAATGGAAGAATCGTCTGCGAGAGGAGGAAGTTGGGCTGATAGAGGCGTGATTGATCCCAAATGTTTCCGTAACAAACTGACATGGAAAACAATATGAATTTGGCAGTCTTTGGGGAGGTCCAACTGGTATGCCACAATACCGACTTTGCTCAGTATCTGGAATGGTCCATAGAACTGAGGGGAGAGCTTTAAGGAACTTCTGAATGCAACTGTAGTCTGACGATAAGGTTGTAACTTCAAGTATACATAATCATCGACCTCAAATGAAACCTCTCGCCTCCGCTGATTAGCATGGCTCGTCATTCTCTCTTGAGCAAGACGAAGATTTCTACGAAGATCACGTAAGAGGGAGTCCCGGTCTTGGAGGTATTCCTCGACAGCTTGGACCTTGACAGTTCCTGGAACATAGGTGAGCGGGTGTGGCGGTGGAATTCCATAGACAGCCTCAAAGGGAGTGATTTTGGTTGACGAATGGGTCGACGTATTGTAGCTAAACTCTGCCCAAGGTATCCAGTCCATCCATGTCTTTGGTTGTAGGCCGACAAAGCAGCGAAGGTATTGCTCCAAGATGCGATTGACGACCTCTGTCTGTCCATCGATCTGGGGATGATAGCTGGAACTCATACATAACTGTATCCCTTGTAACTGAAAGAGGGTCTGCCAGAAGGAGCTAATGAAGACCTTATATCTGTCACTCACAATGGAGGTGGGAATACCATGTGAACGAACCATATTTGCCACAAATATCTTAGCAACCGAAGCAGCTGTAAAGGGATGCTTCAGGGGAATAAAGTGAACATACTTGGAGAGGCGATCTACCACTACCATAATGATAGAATGACCGTTTGAAATGGGAAGGCCTTCAATGAAATCCATTGAAATATATGTCTAGATTTGCGTGAGAATAGGTAGGGGCTGAAGCAACCCCGCAGGTTTCATGCAATCTGATTTGCATTGTTGGCAGACCGCACACATTTGCAGGTATTCCTTCACTGTCTGTCGTAGCTTTGGCCAAAAGAAGCTGTGGCTAATCCGAGAAAGGGTCTTATGGAACCCGAAATGTCCCCCCACAGGAGATGAGTGACTATCAGCTAGAATCAATGGAATTAGAGAGGAAGTAGGACTTAGAAAAACTCTATCATTGTGGAACCAAACCCCATCACGTAGGGTCATCAGTTGGGAGGTATTCTTGCTGGTATACGAAGCATAAAAGGGATCCTGTTTCACCTTCATTTGTAGTTGGGGCCACCAATCTGCGTGGGGAACTGAAATGGAGAGGAAGTGCACCTCTCCTATACGTGATAAGGAGTCAGCAGCCTGATTCTCAACCCCCTTCTTATACTCAATAGTGTAATCGTATCCCAGAAGCTTGGGAAGCCACCGTGTCTGGGCAGGAGTGGCAATGCGCTGCTCTAGCAAGTACTTAAGGCTTTTATGGTCTGTACGCACGATAAATGGTTTCCCAAGTAGGTAATGTCGCCACTTCCAGATTGCTTTGACAATGGCTAGCATCTCCTTTTCATATGTAGAAAGAGTGAGGGACGTTCCTTTAAGGGCTGCACTAAAATAAGCCACGAGGTGGCTGTTTTGAGTAAGGACGACACCTATTCCCAACCCACTGGCATCACATTCAACTACAAAGGGCTGAGAAAAATCCGGAAGGCATAAGGTGGGTAGAGTCATGAGGGCCTGCTTGAGTTGATTGAATGCTGCCTCCGTTGTGTCAGTCCAATGGAACTTTTCTTTAGTCAAAAGTTTGGTTATAGGAGCTGCCATGCTGCCAAAGTGACGAATGAATTTCCTGTAATATCCGGCTAAGCCTAGGAATCCTCGAACTTCCCTGGCTGTAGTGGGTGTGGGCCAAGCCACCACTGTTTGTATTTTATCGGGGTCTATAGATACGCCATCTTTGTTGATCGAATGCCCCAAATACTTAACCTGTTGAACTCCAAAATGACATTTTGACTCTTTGGCAAACAACTGGTTAGCAGCTAAAATTATAAGGACAAGTTGCAAGTGAGTTAGGTGATCTTCCCATGACTTGGAATAAACTAGGATGTAATCGAAGAATACCAAAATAAATTGCCGAATGTAGGGTCGAAAAAGGTCATTCATGAGGCTTTGGAAGGTTGCTGGGGCATTAGTTAGCCCAAAAGGCATGACAATGCACTTATAGTGTCTCTCGTGTGTTCGAAATGCCGTCTTCGGAATATCATCCTCCTTCACACGAATTTGGTGATAGCCCGACCGTAAATCCAATTTTGAAAAGAACTTAGCTCCATGGAGCTCGTCTAATAACTCATCAATCACTGGTATATGATACTTATCTTTTATGGTGATCTTGTTGAGAGCCCGGTAGTCAATGCAAAATCGTCAAGTGCCATCGTTTTTTTTCACTAACAAAACTGGTGAGGAAAAAGGGCTATTGCTTGGTCGTATGAGTCCCGATTCTAACAGCTCCTTCACCATGCGTTCAATCTCTGCCTTCTGATAGTATGGATATCTGTAAAGGTGCATGCTTACTGGACCTGTGCTAGGCTGGAGTGGAATCTTATGGTCATGTTGGCATTGAGGAGGGAGACTGGGGTTAGGGGTGAAGACCTCTGCAAACTCCTCCAAGAGACATTGGATCGTTGGAGGGTATGTATTTGTTGAAAACATGTTTTTAAGTGGTTGAATTTGAAAGAAGAACCCCACATTTGCAGACCCGAACACTCTTTATTGTGCAGAACCTCAATGCTGGATGCTTCAGCCTCCCGTCCAAGACCCTGCAAAGTATGCCTGACTCCGTCGATTCTGAAGGTCATGGTGAGCTGTTTGTAGTCTGTTTCCACTGGTCCCAGGGTCTCTAACCATTGCACCCCTAAAATGACCTGACAGGCTGCCACAGGCAGAACATAATAATCAGCCGTGATGGTAATTCCCTGGATGGATAACATGATTCCTTGGCAATGGCCTGCACATTCTACTCGTTCCCGATTAGCAACCACCACCTGAAGTTTCCTGTCTTTGACGATCGGCAGGCCAAACCGAGTTGCAATGGCTTGGTCAATGAAATTATGAGTGCTGCCCCCATCTATCAACACTATCAAGCTTTTGTTATGTAGTTTTCCCAAGACTCGAATTGTTTGGGGATGCTCAGCACCAGTAATAGCATGGAAGGAAATCTCAGGTGTCATCTCTATAAGCTCTGCCTCCAGCTGGTCTTCCTCAGAGTTCTCATCGCAGGGAGAGTCCTTTATCATGAACAATTGTGGCCGTTTACAACGATGGCCTATAGAGTATTTCTCATCACAGTAATAACAAAGTCCCTTCCCTCGTCGTTCCTTAGCTTCCTGATTTGTAATTCTTCGGAACGGAGTAGTTGAAGGTGAGGATTCAATATTTGCTCATTGATTATGAGATGAGCCTAGAATCCCAGGAGAAGGATTGGAGTGCCCTCTCTGAAATGTCGTTACTGATAGTAAACGATTATTCGAAAAAGGCTTGCGCTACAATTGGTTGCGCTCTTCTACCAGTCGTGCCACTCCAATTGTGTCTGCCAAGGTTTTGGGTTGTTTAATCTTGACATCTAATCGAATTTCATCCCGTAATCCTGCAATAAAACAACCAATTAGGAATGTTTTGGGGAGGCCATCAACTCTATGGGTGAGCCTTTCAAAGGCTTCCTGGTACACAGCAACAATTGATGTTTGTTTCAATCGGGTTAAAGCTTCAAAGGGATCTTCATATTCGGTTGGACCAAATCTTAGTGAGATGGCCTGTGTAAGTTCATCCCAAGTGAGTGGCCCACGGAACTTTGTTAGCCAACGAAACCATTGTAACGCAATGCCTTCCAGGTGGAATGCAGCTAACTGTACGCGTTGTGCAGCTCTAATGTTCTGAAACTCAAAGTATTGTTCAGCTCTATAAAGCCAACCAATTGGGTCTTCTCCGTTGAACTTTGGGAAATGCAGCTTGAGTTGTAGTGGATGTGGGTGATCAAAACTAGCAACAGAAGGGGGGCCGGTTGCTCGATGGGAAGAAGATTCCTGTGCGAATGGGTTGATGTCAGGAGGAACGACTTGCGTACGTTGGGTGGTACGAATGGCCTGTAATTCAGTGAGAATAGTTTGTAAGGCTGCATTGAGTTGATCAAAGCTGGCCTCGTGCCTAACCAAAGTCTCATTGACTTCGTTGCGGAATTCAACATTAGTTTTCCCACGGGTGTCCATGGACCGAAACTGCTCTGATACCAAATGATAAGTTTAATTCAGAATTTTATGAAAACAGAGAGAAGAGAAAGGCAAGGAGTAGAGTTCTGGAAAATATATCATATCCTTAATTGAATTCAACCGGCTATATAAATAGCCATTACAAATAACAAAAATAAAACAACTTAATACAATTAATTGCTGCAGAATGGAACTGCCGCTGGAGAATAGGAACCTCTTCATAACTGAAACAATTCCTCTGTATTATTGAATGAAAGTAACTAAAATGCTAATTGAATGAAAATAACTGAAATGCAGTTAATCTGTGTCCTTGTCTGCATTCACGTTCAATGCACCTCTGTCATGCATGCGTTGCATGCATGCATTGAGTGAAGCCTGGAACACCATGTTATGATGTTATCAAAGGTACTGAATAGTGATCACAAAATACCTTGATTGATGTGATACATCGATTTTCCAAAACGCTATCCATACTATCTTTGAACAAAAACACAGTTTTTTCGAAACATTTTTATTTTATTTTTCCAAACAAAATCCTGGCAACTCATTATTTATCAACGTGATGCTTGATTAATAATTCTTAGCCATGACCTGGTGTTGCTCAATATCTACAGCCATCCATCCATGGCCGCAAAATTAATGCCTTCTACAGCCATCCATCCTGTTATTGACTCTTCCAGAACGCATCAAGACCCCGTTAACATGTTTTACAAGTTCCAGCCAGGCGGGTCTAGCTGTGACTTGGTCAGGGTAAGTTTGTAAAAAAAACTTGTATGATGTAGACAATGGCATTCGGACTAGCGTGTTAAATGTGTCAAATAAATTTAATGATGTAGACAGACATCAATACAACAATGATATCCGATTAGTTGGTAACATTAAATATTAACAAAATATGATAAAAATAAACTTTAAAAATAGATATATATCATTGGATCAATGGGACCGATTTGTAGATCCACACTAATCCAACAATATACAAGAATGACTTGGGAATTAATTAATTAATTAGTAAAACTCGAAAGCAAACCTGGATTTTCATAAAGATATTGCGCCACACCCCTGAAGCCAGATTCTTGCAATTATTGTGATCCTCAAGTGCAATAAAGTGTGGGGGTGTAAAAGTCAAAGTCCTCCCAAAGTAAAGGGGGATCTTATTATTTAAGGATGGCTCTGACACAGGCTTTGGATCACCAGAGAAACCTCAAAACAACAACCTTGCTAGCCGCTGGACACATCTTGCCATGATGTTTCAAAGGCTATTTCTTCTCCAGTCTTTCTTACTGTTTTCCTTAACCACTGCCACTGCAACTGCAAAACGTCTTAATACTATTCCAAGGCATAGTCCAATAGGGCCAAGAGTTTGGCGAGACCAGCCTGATAAAACTACTTCGTGTGAAGTTGATGAAGAAGGTTTTGAAACCTGTTTTTACAACCAAACACTTGATCACTTCAACTATAGGCCTGAAAGCTATGACACATTTCCGCAACGATATGTGATCAATTCTAAGTATTGGGGTGGTGCGAATGCATCAATCTTAGTATATCTTGGTGCAGAAGCATCGATTGATGGATATCGTGACGCTGCTGGATTTCTAGATGATAACGCTGTTCAGTTTAAGTCTCTCTTGGTATTTATTGAGGTACGGATACAATTAGTTCACTTAATTTAATTAGGCTTGCCTATGCTTGTATTTGTATATATGTTGTTTTTGGTACGTTGAAAAAGAACCTAATGATTGGTGAAAATAATTTTATATATATATATTTATGTCATCGATCAGCACAGATATTATGGACACTCATTCCCACCTGGAGCATGGGGGAAACGAGGGTATTTCAGCTCAGCCCAGGCTTTAGCAGACTATGCAGCCATTATCATTGACATAAAGGAGAATCGAAGTGCTCAATATTCTCCAGTTATCGTCATTGGAGGATCATATGGTGGAAGTAGGTGGATACGTACTATAACGTTCTGCATGAATATTATTGATGAAGACTTTGATTCCTTAATTCTTTTTCTCTCCATGTTTGTTAGTGCTGGCTTCGTGGTTTCGGCTCAAGTAGCCTCACATTGCCCTCGGAGCCTTGGCCTCATCAGCACCAATTCTTTATTTCGATGATATCACACCACAGGATGCATACTATTCTGTAGTCACCAAGGAATTTAGAGTAATATATAGAGTTTTCACCTTTAATTTTCTCATTTTAAATTAGTTTTCTTAATCGATCCAAAGTATATATATAAGATAAATAATATTGTTTTATACGTGGGAATCTTGCGAGTGCAGGAAGCTAGTGAGACTTGCTACCAGACTATAAAAACGTCATGGTCAGAAATTGATGAACTTGCTTCTAAACCCGATGGTCTCTCAATGCTTAGCACGAAATTCAATACTTGCAAGTAATATATATATTTTCATTTTCTTTAACATTGCTTGTTCAACTGAATATATATTCAATATAATCTTACATGCTAATATATAGCCTTGGTATATATTTTGATCTATTAACTATACTAAATTTTCCTTGCTGCAGAAACTTGACTGATGCCAGTGAGCTCAAGGATTACTTAAGGTTAATGTATGCTTATGCTGCCCAGAACAACAGTCCACCAACATATCCAGTTAACGAGGTCTGTAAGGGCATAGATGATGATGCTTCTGGAGATGATATTCTAAGCAGAATATTTCGTGGTGTTGTTGCTTATTATGGAAACCAGACGTCGTGCTATGTCAATAAAGTTGCCTACCAATCTGAAGCAACTCTGGGGTGGAGTTGGCAGGTAAAATAATTACTCTTTTGGTAAATTAATCCGCATGACAATTATTTCATTCTTCCCTCCATGATTTTTATTCTAATATATTACTCTATTATTATAAATGTTCATGAGACCTTTTCATGTTCTTTGTTTCTTCGCAAAACACAATCAACATACAATTAATAGCTTTTATTTAGTTACATAATTGCTTGAGGTTTTTCTTACAATTTAAGATAACGTAATATTTGATTTGTATTATATGTAGTTTGCTAAATTCTTCATTAAAATTGGGAACCACTATTCTTCACGCTGGTAGTATATAGCAACCACTATTTTTGCATCACCACCACCATCTATTTGCCGTAGTCCATCATTATTGCCAGTAATTAATCATTATAACCACTCTTCTACCACCACCACACCTTATGAACACCATTGCAATTACTATCTTGCCACTATTATAACCTATCATTATTATTATCATAGCAATCTTCATCACCCAACACAGCATTATTATCACTATAAATATTATGATTTATATATTCATACCAATATTCACAATCATAATTATTATCACTTTTCAGCTATTGTTATTATCATGAGTAACATCACTTATCTCATCTATTATTATTATTATTATTATTATTCCAACAACTATAAATGAAAATAAATATTTTCCTTATCATTTTCAAAAAAGTGTAAAAATAACTTATTTATTAAGAAAATGTTTTAAAAAATAGTTTTTTAGAAAAATATTTTCTTATAAAACAAACACAGCTCTAGATAGTAAAAAAATAATTTTAATTAATATGGTTCATTTTTAATTAATATCAATTAGTGTTAGGACATTAATATTTTTTTTTGTTATTTTATTTATCATTTTTAATCATCGTGTCTTCAATTTATTCTTCTTATTTTATTGATAATAATTGAATATCTATTTTTATTCCATGATTAATTAATAATTAGTGTTGAAGATATATATATATATAAAATGAATCGATGAGACCCTCTTAATTTATATACTCTTACAAGTTTAATCTTAAAAATTAAATGTTGTGTGTTTAGAGATGCAGTGAGATGGTGATACCTCTTGGTGTTGGGGATAATTCCATGTTCCAACCAAATCCATTTAATTTGACAGACCATATAGAGCGTTGCAAGAGTTTGTATGGTGTCCGACCTCGTCCTCATTGGGTCACTACCTATTACGGAGGTCATGTATGTTCTCTTTAATTTCTCCTTTTAACTCCTTTATCTTCTATTAATGCATTTTTTCACTTCCTTTTTTATTTTTTCTTTCATTGTATATTTATTTATTTTGTTGATCTTGATCTCGATTTGATATTTATGTACTTATTATGGAGGACATGTATGTGTTTCTATTTGATATTTTGTCCCTTTTTTTTTTTTTAAAAAATGAATAAATTT
>Ga0307511_10002515_pt1 | contig 19138 bp, 22 predicted proteins | sample 13_EM_MG_FD_200266 | JGI IMG/M metagenome (GOLD analysis project Ga0307511, IMG submission 200266) | Populus trichocarpa ectomycorrhiza microbial communities from riparian zone in the Pacific Northwest, United States - 13_EM | ecosystem: Host-associated > Plants > Roots > Unclassified | place... | reverse complement strand
AGTATAGCATACATCGCGTTGGAAAATTAATTCTCCGCCGGGTTTTGTGCAAATGGAGGCAGAGTATTTGTAGCAAGGGACGAGGCAGTTTGAGCGTGACGATCAGCCACAAGCGCATCCTTTTTAGGAAGGAGCATTTGGACTCCGCCAGCGAACCTTGGTGGAGGCATGGCGGAGTTTGAACGCGGCCCAGGTTGATCCGTGTGACCGGACGTTACACCCCCAGCCAAGATTCGTCACGTTGGGGGCACGAACACTCGTTTTGACTTTGACAGTGAATAACTACCCCCCTCCAGCTCCAATCATTACCTGGATTTTACCGAAGGTAGTTTGGGGTATTATCTCTGTTTCCACCAAGCCTCGAGGGATAAATTTGAGTATACAATCCATGATAATTCATCTACCATCGTGCCCTGTATCTAAGCACGATCACTACGTGATCGATAGTATACAAATACAAGAACTACACGTTGTATAATTTACCGGGCCGCGGGCTGGGCCGTTACGGGCATCCACGCGGGCCGCGTTCTCTTCTCCCACAAGGTCCCTTTTGCCAAGAAAGCATCAAATCACGACGCTGAGATGATGGCCTTGGCTCACGCTTCCAAGCTAGTACGCGAGACTATGCTTGGGAAGCCGAACATAAGGGAGTTCCGCATATTCTCCGATTCCACTGCCGCTCTCACCTCCATCTTTGATCCGGGGCCACACGCGTGTCAGGACGCGTCCCTCATATTCAGGTCAAACATGCTCGAGCTCTTCACGGAACGTCGAAACAACATCAAAGGCAGACTTATCTGGACTCCAGGTCACGGGGACCTGGACCAGATGTCCATCACCGACAAAAACGCCAAGGCGGCGGCTAACCGGAAGGTTCCGGAATCCGGATACTTACTTCCCCTTTTCGTCTCCAGATCCGCAGCACTCTCGGAGATCGAAGTCATCGCCCTACGCGATTGGCACGCCTACCTCGACGACCTCGAAGACAAGAACGCCACCATCTTCCGACCTCAGAGTGGCTTCAAACCATTCGCCGATGGCCGAAAGACGTCAACCTTCCTGAAGCTCAAACCCCAGAAGTGGTTCAAGCGGATAACTCGCCCTCTCATGTCACAACTTTCACAGATGTGTACTAATCACGCTCCCACAGGAGAGTACTTCAAACGGTGCGTCCTCAAGTACCAAGACAAACCTTCGTCTTTCTTCCAATGCCGTTGCAAGAACGCGCCCTACAACTACCCCGCAACCCGTCAAACGCGAGATCACATCATCCGCGCTTGTCCAATCTTCGAAGACGCCCGGGACAAACTTAGAAAGGTTTTCCCGATCATCGACAACCCTCGCGTGACACTTGCTAAGTTGGTGAGGAAGCAGACCATTGAGCACACGCTGGAGTTCCTCAAGGCCGGCCCATTCTCCCGGAAACACGCACCGTACGAGCCCCCGTGATTTCCCCATTTTTGCTTCAGCGAGATCAACACGCCGCTGCTCTAGGACCTTAGGTCATTCGCCTTTTAGGCCACACGGCTTCATCCCTACCCACTTTAAGTGTGGCGCTCCTCCCCCGAATCTCTTTTCTTTTCTCCACGCCCTCGGGTACCTCACTTGGCTGTGTGCTAGATTGAACAATTAAGCCCTATGTAGTAGACAGGGGACACCGCTGGCGACTTGCTGAAGGTGTATAATAGATAAACACACACACACACACGTTGTATAACTTGTGCAGGAAAAACCGCCGCGACGGTCCAGAAATATTAATACCATATCTGACAAACCAACGACGGTAGTCTCAAACAACAACCTCCTCCATCGCCAGCTCGGGTCCAAACTCATCCCCACCCCAAATCGTGACGACCTTCAACGTTTTGGGACCCCTAGTCGTGGAATTCTCCAGCTTGCTGATCGCCAGATCCGTCATTTCGCTCCACACGGCGTCAAATTCCCTGTCAATCCGACCCCTGAGGACGTAGTCCTCGGGCCACCACTGACTCTCGAGGCGATGGACGAGTGTGATCGTCGAGATGTTTTTAAAAGAGGAGATGAATCCTTTTAACCCGGGAATGGAGGGCTTCCCCCATGCGCGTGCCTTGGAGGGATGGTACGGAAAGTGACCAAAGTTTGCGTTAGGGACTTAGAGTGGGAGAGTCACAGAGGTTAGGCTTACATGCACAACGGATAGTTCACGGACCTCCGGACACGCCCTGGCCATCCCTGTGAGAACCCATGAGCTCATCTGGTCGATGGTCAACGAGAAATGAAATAGACCCTACATGAACAAATATCCACACTCGGCCAAGTATCACTCTCCCCTACCCGGCACGAAATCGACAGTTTCGTGACATGTTTCAACCCACCTACCGCGAGGGACTCGACGAAAGCTTCATTAGGTGCCGTAAGACTGCACGTAAGGTCCTCGACGTTTGGGCAACACCGCAACAACAAATGTGCCCTGGGGGGCAAGGCGAGTATTCGGACCGGGAGTTTTGTTTTCTCCAGGGTGGGCGTAAAGAACTCGAGACCTATGCTGGTCTCCATTGGGCCAATCTCGAGGGTGTGTAGGTTTGGTAAGGCGACGAGACATTCGAGAAAGGGTTTTTTTAGTCCGTAGGAATTGGACCGGAAATCTACCGCCAAAGTTCTTTGAACGGTCAGAACGTGTGTCAGGATATCCTAGATATACAACGGAGAACTGTACCTCACATTGGCAGCGAGGTGGGGATTCGCCAACAAAAGCCTATACCGGGACAAGAGCGCCCCATATACCCGAAACCCGTGCATCCTTGGGCCCCCCGGGGCACATACGACATAGACCTTCCAGGCCTCCATAATGACCATCTGCCGCATCGCATTGCACGTTGCGCTCAAAGCCAGCAGGGTCCTCGCTCGCTCCCAAAACAACTCCGAGGCGGGTATGATCCACACGCCCTCGCATGCGCACAGGTATCGATGGCAGACCTCCGTCCATGGAAGGATGGGGAGGTTAAGAAGGATCTCCTGGAAAATCTCGTACGGCAATCGGAATACTGTAAGGGATAAGGAGTTGGTGTGAGAAGGTCAGCGAGTTCGTCATGGACGGGGAACAGATACGAGGATATCCGTACTTGGGCTGGTTTGGAGCCGGACCGCACCCATCTTTCTCCTTGCGCGTGTGATCGCGCTGCGGAACGAGTCGGCGAAATACGAGGCCAGACGCGCCGAGAAGGATGGCGTCCGTGACATCCTGTTGGAAGGGATGAGTCCTTCAACTGGGTCCGAGATCACATCAACTTCGCAACGACCTACGAAGGCCCAGCGCTTCAGAAGCTGAGGGGGTAAACAGCCTCCACCAAATTGAGATAAGGCTTAGACAGTCGGGAACAGGACATAAACCCAAACCATCTCAGATCCCAAGGTGAAGAGAATTTGGCCCTCAGTCCTCGGGCATCGGGAAGACGCGCGGTCAGGGAGGTTGGGTCAAATGTCAAACCGGCATCCAGAACTCGCCCTCAATCGGGTTGCGGCAACTTCTGACCTCGTGTCCCACCGGCGGACATGGGGGAAGGCTACAACGAATGTCGCCACATCACGCTGGGCGCCCCAGTATATATGATTACAAGGGAAGCGAAGTGCGTCCACATTACTGCCGTACGAAGCATAGCCAGGATTACGCTGTTCCGAGGATAAATTCGTTGCTCAAGCTATTTACGACACAATGCAATTCCATATGCATGGACCCCTAACGCAAGGCGGGGAACACTCAGGGGCATTTGAAAATCGTGAGCTAAAAAAGTTTGAGTGAAGCCCAACCGCCCGTCCGTCTGAGGCTATAGATTGTCTTTGTCTCAGATTCCAGTCACCACGATCAGATCTGAGACCACGAGAATATCACGGACACGGGAAACGGTATGTTACATTTTCGCGCACCAAATAAAGACGTGTACGATCTGATGAGTGTAGAAGAAACCACAAGCACCCTCAAATGATGGGCCGGGCAAGAGACGAGACGAGACGTGGATATAATGCTGTGGACAGAACGACAGAGAGCGTGAGGGTGGTTACACATGTGAACAGAGAGGAACGGTCGATGGCGACAGCGCTCGGTGTCATGGACGATGATGCTACAGATGATGAACAGACAACAGTGGGGGGGAAGAACATGAACTGCGCAAGCAAAACATGGAAGGGGGGGGGGGTAAGGGGGAATGAACGAGGGCGGGGATCTGGTAATTAGCGGGTCAGGTAAAAGGGGTCGGTGCGAAAGGGAGACGATCGGAGCAGGAAAAAGGTGACATGTACAACAAAACCACTAAAGCCCAGAGGGAACCTTGAGAAACCTTGGTAGGCGTTCGTGGGTCAGCTCGCGCTAGGAGGAGACTGGAACGGGGGACATACCTCAATGCAAATACTTCTCGTTTAACGCATGGACTTCCCTGGCCAAATACGGCCAATTCAGACACCTACTCAGCCGCTCACGAAGCTTGTCCTCGGGGACTTGAACCTCGGAGGAATGATCGACGCCCAGTGCTTCTCTGGTCTCCTTCTCGCACTGTTCCTTGATCAGCTTGAGCTCCCAGCCGAGAAGATTGTATAATAGCCTCATGTTCGGTTGTATCAAGACTGAGAGCCGTCGGGAGCGAACAATCAGATATGCGTCCACGAGAGAGATCCCGAGGTGCTTCATCACGTAGGCAATCTGTACAGTACCCGTTAGGAGAGAGGAAATACAAAAAGCGAAGTCGGACGTACAGTTACCGTAGCGCTCCTCGACACGCCGACTCGACAGTGGACTAGCACCTGTCCACCCTCCAACCTCGCCTTCTCGATCCAATCACAGATTGGCCCAAGCTGAGGCTCGAGGGTGTCGATACCATCATCACAGATACCCTGGATGTCCAGCACTTTAATCCTCCCCTCCCTCTCCTCGATCCACAATGACGCCCTGCGTTCACGTGGGGGCGAGCAGGAGGGGTTTTTGTACTCAGGTGGCGGTACCAACGCGCACTCCCCAACAGAAACAACATGGGTGATACCCAAAGCGTGGAGCATGTAGGGGTTGGAAGCATGATTCCTGCGAAACGTTGTTAGACGGCTTATTAATGGTAATCAATATGATCAACCTACAGATCCCCAAGATACAAGAACGGCAACACCCTACTAGGGAAACTGCCGTTGAATCTCGGATCGTTGAACCAGCTCTGATGGTCCGCAAAAGACGACATCATCGGCATAGTACTCGCCCTCTGTCTCCTGAACCCGTTAGGATACCCTGAGACGTTGGTGGTGTTACTAGGCTCGTCAGCATCCTGGCCAGCACCGAGTTTGCTGTCGACCCTCAACCGAGCTTGCTGCAAGTGGACGGGCAACTCCTCGTCACTCGCCGAATGTTCATATCCGCCTCCAGAGACAGGCGCAGTACCCACAACTCCACTCTTACTCGAGTGACCTCCAGCACCTTGACCCACCACTGGCTGCGGCCAACCTGGTCTCAGGCCAGGATTCCAGCCAACCTCAGTTCCACCTTCCACAGCGTTCACGTACTGAACACTGCTCATCCCAGTCCCGGGATCCGTGGAATTTGATGGAGTAGTTGGGTCAGAAGCGCTCGGGTTGATCATCTTCTGCCGTCCGCGGTCCTGATTCAGCTTCGCCTCGACCTTCTTCAACAGTCCCAGGTCGCTCTGGTACACAAAGAAGCTGCGTCTCTTTGCCACCTGGAGTTCTAGGTAGGCTTGAGGGAGGGACAAACCTCTCAAAGCCATCAAGAGACACAGGGCGAGGACAGATGATTCGGTGTAGCCATCGGCGGAGTAAATGAGAACCTTGACGGGTCTGGTCCGGACCGACCCTACCGATCGATAAGGGGAAGCAGAACCATCGTTGTGTGGGGAGTAAGAAGCCGAAGTGGAACGGAACCTGCTTGCCGGGTTTGTATATGCCGAAGGGGAGAAGAAAGAATTCATGAAGGATGGTTGTAACGGTAACGAGCTCGAACTGAATGTTACTCCGCGTTTCCGCGAAGCTGTCGGTGATGGTTGATCGGGGCCAGAAGAGGCAAGTTCACCGCCAGGCATCTTCAACCATCGGTCCAGAAACGCGATAAAGGAAGCAAGCGCGCCAATCGTCGCACCATTGGCTGGTGGAGAACTCGGGAATGTTAAATGAACGATGGAGTTGGCATTCGGAGGCGGTCGAACAGGCAATTCTGCTCCTTCGTCCAACAGCTTCGAGTGTTGGGCCGCCCACGTGGCATCGAGGAGAGAAAGATGTTCATCGGCGGCGCGCATATGGGCGGGGGTGGGGAATTGAGCGAAGTCGTGGCACTCGATACAGATGTCGAAGCCGCCCTCCTGAGCGGGAGTGTTGTAGACACTGTTGAACGGATCTTCCATGTAGTGTGATCCGCGCGAGTGGGGAACCCATTCATCAGCGATCGGAACATCATTAGCGTTGCCAAGATAAACTTGGCCAATGGCAGGGTCCCAGTGCGCTGAGGGAGAGGAGGCAACGAGGTCGCGGGGAAGGGGGGATGTCGAAAAGATCTCGGTGACCTTGGTAAGATCCCGCATCTCATCCTTTTCTCGATGGGCGAAATTAGTCGAGTTTGCCTTGAGAGTCACGGGGCCCTCGTGGCCAGGGTGCTTGTATTCAATGTCGTCATACAGAGTGATTAGATGAGGGAGGGATTCCAACATCTCTGGGAGAGTCGCCGTCAAGACGAAGACGTTGTAGGCGATCAGGTTGGCTTCCGGATTCGGATCGCCGTCCTGACGAAGTCGGTCCTGCCTCTCGAGCATCTTGGCCTCGATCGCCCGCTTAAACTTTTCAGCAAGAGCGAAAGCAGATCTGGTGGCCCCCTTTGCAGAGTAGATGACGACGTCGGATGTTGTGGCATAGATGGGCTGATTTCCGGGGGAGAGATGAGATTAGCGTCGCGAGAATCTGCAGGAACGGGAACAATGACGGGGCGGAGAAGACAGGCAAGGTGTGCAGGGTCCTGATCGGAGATTGAACTTACAACTTGGATACCAAAGTTTCGGAGACTAATTCCATCTGGCACACGTGGTCTGACAAATTCGGGGCCAGACTGCGTGTTGACTAACAATTCAGAAGGGCGAAAAGAGGAGGTCAATGTCCAGGACATCGGAGGTGGGGGGGAGGGAGAGAGAGGCACGGGAGGACTCGCGCCCGTCCCTAACCCTGGGTCATCCCTGACTAACTGGGGAGCCCCAGGATCTGTCGTTGCAGAGTCGGGGGAGTCGAGAGAAGACGCCGCGAAAGAAGAAGCGCTGGAAGGTCGACGATCATGATGAGTACCGGAGTAGGCGTAGTCGACGGCATACACCGGCGGCTGGGAATCGGACGCGGTGGACATGGTACGGTGGTGGACAGGGTGCATATGTTGGAGGTCATTCGTGTCTATCTCCAACTTGGACGACGGCGGGTGGTCGATGTCCATTTCAAATGGCTGGTCGTCGCACTCGATCTCGGAGGAGGAAAAGTCATCATCATCCAAGTCGTCGTCATCACTGTAGACGGGGGAGGAATGAGTGGACTGGGGAACTTCCGGGTGGTCGTCGTCACATGCCACCCAGATGAGACCGCGATAGTTGGGGAGAATAGACCGCCTAGATACGCGGCCGTAAGAAGAGAAGAACTGGATCTGGGCCTCGTTATCGCCTTCTAGGCCGTGTAGGAAGGGGAAGAGGACTGAATCCGGAGCATGGGAGAGAAGGCTTTGGAGGTGGATTTGAGCGAACTGTTTGGCCGATAGGCCACGGATAGGTTGGTGAGGCGGAGGTCGCGGAAGGAGAACCTGGAGGGAGGAAAGGAAGTTGGGTGGGTAGACCAAACCGTGAGTTGTCTCGTTTGGGTCTGCTGCTGTCGTCGTCGTTGTGGATGTTATCGGGCAGGCCATGGACGGAGAGGAAGGGGGTGTTCGAACGGGGACCCGGAGTGCAGTCGCTACTAACCGCAAGCAATTCTTCAGCCACAGATATTGGTGATTATTATTGAGGGGCCACCAAACAAAGGTAAACAATCCTGAAACACTTGACCGTTCTCGACCGACAACAAACCGAAAGCAGAGGGGCTCAGGCTTATCTCGACTTTGGGGATGGAATCCCTCATTGCCCTCCTTCTCGTCTCCCACTCTGCAAACACCGGCCCCGCCCTCGTCTTCAGATGGCCCCCGACGCCCGCCTCGTCCCCTAGACTCGCGCGGGCAAACCCAAGTCATCCGCCAGCGCTGCAGGCAGACAACCCGTGGAAAGCGGCCAACTCTTCAGACACCGTGTCATCCTCCTCAGCCCTCTCCCAGGCATCCTCCGCAGGGTTGGCAGGGGATTACGGAGACCATCTGTGGTCTCGGCCCCCAGATCGGTCGAGAGATCACTCTCTGCTGGATATCACCGGCAACTCCCTTCCGCTTCCCGCTCACTCCTCCTCCAGAGCCTCGGGAAGGACCTCCCCGATCAATCCCTCGTCTCATCACGACATCCAGGACTCTTCCTTCCATTCCTCTGTCACCCAAACTGTAAATCATTTCCAAAATTCCTCCTCGTCCTCTTCCCACAACTACGATAGACTATTGGGTTACGAAACAAAGCTCCTCGCCGGTCTCTTGTGCCCAAATCAGGCCTTATGTCACCAAAAGTTCGAATTGATCGTGGACGACCTCGCATTCATCGGCCATCCAGTTTGTGCCGAAAAGGGTGCGACTTGGAAATTCAAAACCCCACGAACGGATAAACACTCCACCAAACCTCCCTTCTTCGGTCGTCGCGGAAGAGGTCCACGTAAATCTTCGGCTTCAAAAACCGCCCCGGTCAGCGCGCCTATGACCCCACTCCTTGACGTGGATCCACCGACTCCTGTGGCAGATGACGAAGAATCAAGTGATTCCGACTCATCTTCGGATCCTACCACCGCTCCAAATTCGCCATCCTCCTGGTTGCAAACCTTCCATTTCGTCCTCGTGTTGGATCTCCCAGATCCCTCCTCTTCCGCTTCCGGAAACGTTTCCAAATACTTCGACATCATCTACGAACACATCGCCTTCACGGTTACTGCCGTTCTGTATCAAGAACAGGTTCTCTCGAACTACGTCGAGCAAGAATCAGATCTTTTGATCAACCTCAAAGACCAATACGCTTCGCGGGGCGAGCGGTTCGCTGATTACGTCGAGCACGCTTTGCGTGTTTCAGGTCTCGCTCAGGCGATGAAGAATCTCTACGAAGCCATCAAGGCAGGGGTTATAGCCAACATCACAATTCACGATCTACCACTAGAGCTCCAGCTGCCGCCTTACCTTGACTCACTCTTGCACAATACTTCCTATGACGACTACGACGATGATTTCGCTTTGGAATATCAACAACACGAGGAATCATTCTTCGGCACCGAAGGATGGGGAAAGGAACTCAGTTTCGCTTGGAGACTGCCCACTCTTGCGCCCTGGAAGAGCTTGTTGCTACTCAACGATGGAGAACAAGGAGACGGAAATGACCTTTATGCGGACTTGATCGCCGGACAAAATGTAATACCGGAGGACAGACAACTGGCCGAGCAGTTGATCAAGTTCCTGGAGATAACATCCGTTACGCTTTCGTGGGTTTCTTCGCTTTCTCTCCCACGGGCCTGTTACCATTGACTGTTTCGACGTTTCAGGTTGGCAGATATGGCGAGTTTACTGGACTGGGACCTCGCCACCCAGGTATACCCAACAGTCCGCTGGTTAGTGCATCACCGCCGTGCCAAACTGGTAGATCTAGTGCACCCGCAACTCAAGACGGTGTTCACTCTCGCTCCAAAGTTCCCTGCCCCGTTCGTCCTCCCACAACCGTTATCCCATATTGTTCTGACGCGGGTTATCTAGATTGACTGAACTAACAAAGGATTTCGACCGAAACTTCTCCCAACATTATCCCTTCGTCCCTACCCTCCCTCAGATACTGAGCGCAATTTCCACCTCCACCCCTCCTCAAACGGCCACCCATAACCTCACCCCTCTTGCAACGTCCACCGCCTCACTCCCTCAACCAGATTCCCCACTATCTTCTCATTTCTCCACGCCTGTGCTCACCACTGAATTCGGTTTCTACCCAACACAGCCATCCCGTTCCCAATCCAAGTCCGGTTCTTTATCCAATTCCAGGGACCGCCCTCAACCCCCTAATCCAAACGCTGCCCAACACTTTTATGCGACGGTGGTGCAATCAAATAAATTGCTTCTCCCCCTCTTTCATAACGTCGTTGCTTGGATGCTCAAACGCGATCTCCTGGTTACCCTTCATCTACATGTGAGGGTCGTCGCGACCGTGGAGGTGAAGAAGAAGTGTAGGGGGGATATGGAGAGGGAGAGGGCCGAGAGACTTAACAAGCTGTCTGGGAAGAATGCCCGGTTCCAGCCTCCTGCTCGACACATGCGAGAAAAAGACAGCAGTGGCAGCCGAGCGACACGGAGTAGAGGCGCGACCCTTGCCGAAGAAGTAATCATCGAAGATGAAGGAGTCCACGACGAAGAGACTCCGCACGAGCCGGAAGAGGAAGGAGGGGAAGGAGGGGGAGACCATGACCCCGAGGGTTCCCCGAACTGGTTCTCACTTTCCCCCCGTGAGGCTCGGCGAAGGACCCGTAGACTGCCTTCGACGTCCTCCACTCGCGCAATGAGCGGTGAGTACGAAGGTCCTTACATGTCCCGCCGGAGGTCGAACGCTCGGGACCACCTTGAAGAGGCCTCAAGAGGGCGGAGCCGGATTGTCGAGGATGTGATATCCGAGAATCCATTCCACGAGTCTGGTGGAGAGGAGGACGAGGAGGACGATTATGAAGGGGACGACATCGAAGACGAAGAGGAGGATAGTGAAGATGAAGACGATGAGAACGTTCCCTCAATCATCTCTGACCCTGGTCGTGCGACACCCAAGGAGAGAAGGTGGTTGACCAAGATGAGCGAGGGTAAGAGTTCGTGGGTTGCTAAACGGTTTGAAACGTAGGCATCCCTCAGCGTTTTACTATTCACTTTCTGACGTCTACCACAGCATACACCAATATTTCGACGGAAAATGCACGGACGACGAGATACTCCACCACGCAGACATATCCCGCAGGCAACTCCGTGAAGTGTTACACCACTACGATGAATACGTGAGCCTTTTCTTCCATTCTTCCATCTGGATTTTTCCTTTCCGTATTGTGCCGTGGGCCCGCCCACCGCCCATCACCCGTATATTATTTACCCGCCCCCCTCCTGGGAATCACGTCCGTGGGATCCGATCTTTGACGCTGTCAAAACCCTTGAATGCCTCCCACATGGGCTACAGGGGTGTTGAGCTCGCCCATGACTACTTCGATTACCTCACCAGCCACCCTTTGGACTTGCCCCCATCGTTCTTCCCAGTTCCATGCGACTCTCTGGCCATTGTGGTTCCCATATCCGAATCGCCGCTTCTTTTGAATTGCGATCCTCTATCCGTCCTTCTTTCCAATCATATCTTGGGTTCGACCTGTTCTTGTTCTACTGCTTCCACAGTCACGGGTTCCATGGCGTTCTCCTCGCTTGGTTCGATTGGTCCGGTTTTTTACCCACGCTCATATGTGCACGTCTTTCCGTTTGCAGTTACAGTCGTTCCTACACCCGTCCTAGCTTACTATCCGGCCGGTTTCCGCACCCGACTGTTTGCATCGGGGTCGGCATCGTGCGGAACTTGGACTGTATGCGCGGGTGTCTGTTAGTCTCGATATCGCGCAGCGGACCCAGAATGTTCGGAACGTCCGATAGGCTATGCCTCAATCGCGATGGTCAATGAGGGTGTGGCGCTTTTTGTGCCTCGTGCTCCACCCTCTCCCATTTTTCTGATTGCTACCGAATCGACCCCCTCGTACCTCCTGACTTCCAGATGAGATGAGGAAACGAGTTATTCAACGGTCTTGCAGGTGATTCCTCCCGCATTCTCACCCCTACTTCTCACTGTGCTTCTGCTTCGTCGATATCAGCCGGGAATTGTATCCGTAGACCCTGCTTCTCTTTTGTTTACTATTCGACACCCTCTCGTCATGGCACTTAGGGTCTAGAACGAGATGATTCGCCCTCTAGGGTGCATACATTCATGTCCACAGGCCACCTTTCGGACCATGGAACCGTAGCCCATACAATTTGGGAAGTGCGCAGAAGGTCCGATCAACAGGGTCAGGGGAGAAACGCTCTCCAATCTGATGCACGCGAGCGATGAGCGGTGTTCGCCGTTTCCGCCCTGTCGTTGTGGGGAACGACCATCGGTGATAAGCATGAGGGAGCGTAAGTACACCGCCTGTCTGATTGATAGGTTCCGCACACGGCGTGGGGTACTCAACAGATCGAGGAGCTGAGAACTGTAGTATCATCATATCCAAGAATATCAAGCGATTCATTGCGAACTCATCCCGCCCACGCAACAATGGGATCATCAAAACCCACTCAGTACCAACATGCATGAGGGGTGTTCTGATCTTGACATGAGCGGTAGCATATGTCCCGGGGCGTAAATGAATCGCGCGCGAAGACCTCATGACACTTTCGTTCCTTCCGCCTGAGTCTTGAGCGACCGAGGCGTCTCAACGTGACCCGTCCCACATCAACTGATCTCGGGTAAGATTGGGCCCCGATTGCAACAAAGGAGAACGGGGGAGCGGTGGAAAATCTGAGCTGGGAAAAAGCGACGGCGTCTAGGTTTTTGGGTTCTTGGTTTTACCCCAAGGCACAAGGCGCTATTGCATTACGATATAGTGTCAGATTGAGCGCCTGTAGATCCAAGTCTGGCAGAGGTCCTTCCGACCTTGGGCTACTATTGATTCCGTGACTGAACCCCACTACGGCCATGAGTTACGTGTGATGGTGCGCGTTGGATAGCTTGAGAATCTGAGAATAATCTTGGGCAGTGTGAACCATGTAATTCCTCCCTCCATAACCGTCGGCGGATCCTCCTCGCTAGCTCTGCCGGCCTTTACAATCTGATCAACGAATCCGTGGCCGCCCCAAGAACTCATTGATTACCGAGTAGCTTTTGGACATGAATATCTTCGTAACGTTATCCCAGATATCGGTGATCTGCGGTATATCGTCAAGTAATATGAGTATACATACACACACCGTCCTTATCACGAAGCCCCACAGTAGACTCCGTGAAGCTATACAGTGAACACCCGGATAACGTTATCCCCACGAGAGCTTTCACACGAAGCAGAGTTCGCAAGAGATGCACGGTAATTCAGAAACGCCGTCACCCTCAAACCCTTTCGAAACTGCACCCGACTTGCTAATCGGCATCGACCGAACTAGTCCTTACCGTAGTTGGCTTGTGAAGAGCCACGGTCGAGTGCCGCAGTAAGAACATGGATATGCGTCATCTGTGAACTGTGAAACGACGAATGACGCAGGGGGTGCCGCATGGAAGATCTGCGACACCCGAGTTGGGTCGCAAGCTCTTTGGTTTCAGTAATGCTGTCCTGGGAACTGAATAAGTATGCGTCGAAGCGAGGGTCCTGCACACGAGGCCGCACCACGCGAATACGTGACAAGTACTCCATCGCTTGACGAGGGTCGACTATCTTCGTGACACATGCATGCGTAAATTTGTCTGGAATTGATCCGGGGGAGAGCGTGCTGTTTACGAACAATGCCGCAGGTAGGGGGTGTCACTGGTATCTCTTGCTCTTGGTCGAGTATTAGTGAATGGAGGGGGTTCCCAGGTGACCATTGTGTACGTCAACGGCAATTGCCAATCACGCGATAGAATAAAAGTCTAGACTCATCAATTTATCGCGGGACCCCCGCTATGAGTTGGTATTCAAAGGGATTGTACATACGCCAATGGCCGTCATGTCACGGGTGCTGCAGGCGTATCTCTGGTGACTCGGCTCGAGCTCTGTCGCAACCCGTTCGGGTCATTTCAGGGGCCCAACCACGTCTGTTTGGATTCCAAGCTGGTCCGGTGGACCGTGGGGTTCGCTCGGCGGGTACAATGGAGATCGGACTTGCGCGCGGCTTCGGGTGGTGTGGATCATTCTTGAGATGATCAACTAACTCGCGCGCCTTCCGAGTCTCCCCTAAACGTAGGTGTAAGAGAGGCTAAAGCGAGGCGATCTCGGTGACAGGACTTTGCTTTCTCCCAGTGATGAGCCGACACCACCAAGAACTTTGAAACACATCGGGTGGTGGAGCTCACCTATCACTTGAGCCGTGATCGCATTTAACGACGACCCCGCCGAAGCAAAGCCCCTCTTTGTGGGGAAGCCGCCCCCGAACCAAGGCCGGAGCCGCGGGTCCGCTAGCTAGAGATGTCTAGTGCCCTGATCCGTCAGCAAACAAAGAGGTTTGGGATGAAACCTCACGAACCATCCCTTGGAGGGCTTTGGGATAACAGGCTAGCAATTTAGCCCGTTGTCGCATCTGACTGGGCCTCTCGGGTGTCTTCCTCTCGTGATCTGGTTGTGGGGAGTGTTTCACGCAGCCCCCTCGGGTATCGATGGACCCAGATCTGGGTTTACCGCCCGGTAGCGTACGCGGGGTGTCTCAGTTCAAAACCGTCGGACAAGAGACTTGAGAAGAAAGTTGTCCATCGGATGTCGACGTTGACGTAGGCGTCCAACGTTCCAACGCCCGGCTATCGACGAATGCGGGGGTGAGCCTAACCCTCTTGAGATGGAAGTGTGGGTATCAAAATGAATCCGTAGCGCGAGATCGCGCGACATACCATGGTGCGACGTGACGAAATTTAACCATCTGTGGAATGAAGGTTTGAAATTCCCCAAGCAGCAAAATTGCACGAGGATCGTTCCCAACCGAGTGGATTTTGGATTTCACACCCGACGGAAGAAGACATCCTTGGCGATCGATCCCCGCCCCTTGTGCACGGGGAATCCGGGATCCAAACACGCGGAGATGACCATCTTGGGAACGCGGCGGCCGGTGAAGGTCACCTGTCGACGGGAGCAAACGTAATGTCTGATGTGGGGTAATTAGCGGCAGTGGTTATCTCGAGCAGCGTATCTAATCTCGCCTCGAGGCGGGGAACCGTAACTCGGTTCCGTTGACACTTCGCATGCTAAATTGGTTCAAACCGTGTTCCACGTACGACCGACCAACTCGGGAGTCGTAGCACAGTCGCAGACCGTTGGGAGCCTCACGTTCAGATTCACTGGAAGCCGTCGGTATGAAACCCGGGAACGCCAAAACTGCGGAAGATTGGGTCACGTGGTCACCAAACCCGGTGTAGCGTCAACCCAGCCATCCCGACTCCATCGTACGATTCATGATTCCACGCGTATTCGTCCGAAGGTATATTCAACCCACACGTTTTGCAGTGCGGACGGCCACCCAACTTTCCCATGCGAAAGGAGCCAATACCCCGCCGCTTTCGAACGATACTTTGCCATCGTTCTTCGAGAAGGAGCTGCTGGCAAAGTTTGCCACGAGACCCGCGCTCGTGTCGAGGCACGAGCCGGCTGGGGGTTCCGGTTGCTTGAGGTGGTCTTACGAAGAGTTATGGAAACAGGTTAACGACCTCGCCCGGGGTCTTCTTGGACTGGGAGTGACGAAAGGAAGCCGTGTGGGTGTGGTCATGGGGAACAACAGGTACGACATGCGCGATCAATGAAGAACCTTTGCCTCGCTGAACCCACCGTATCTCCACCGGAACAGTGCATTTGCCCAGCTTCAATGGGCTTGTTCGGTTATCGGAGCTATCATTGTCACAATAAACCCCGCGTATAGAGTTCACGAGTTGGTGAGTAGACTTCTTACATCGCTGGGCCTAGGTCTTTAACACAGTCATCGCAGATTGGGACGTTGAACCGTGTCGGAGTTTCGCACTTGTTCTTGGTTCCGAACATCCGAACATCAAAGTATCTAAGTCTGTTGGCCGAGGCGTGTCCTGAGATCGCCAACTCAGCGAAAGGCGATATTCAAGCGGAGGAAGTACCGCTCCTCAAGGTTGGCGGAAAACTTGACGGACTGTCACCGTTCACAGCTGATGCCCGACAGTATATTGTCGCCGTAGACAACGTACACGACGCGCAGGGGTTCCAAACAGAGCTAGACAATTGCAAATCTGCCGTCGACTTCCGTGAAATCCTCATCAGGGACCAAAGCTCACGGGAGGAGCGAGAAAGCGAGACACTCCGAAAATCATTGGATGAACATGACGTGATTAATCTACAATTCACTAGGTGATTATCCCCGTCTATCTCCTGCGTGAGGTAAAACAAACCAACCCGTTTCCTGTTCGCAGCGGAACAACAGGATACCCGAAGGCAGTCTCGCTCACGCACCACAATCTACTCAACAACGGATTGTCAATCGGTGACTGTATGCGCCTAACCGACCAGGATGTGCTTTGTAACGTCCCACCTCTATTCCACTGCTTTGATGAGTGCATTTCGAGAGGCTCTCTGTTTGTTCGTCGAACTTATGCTTGTTGGGATATCTACGTTTGGTCCTAGGAAACCTCGCCGCGTTCACTCACGGCTCATGCGTCGTCTACCCATCCGAAATCTTCGATCCAGCGAAGATAGTAGACGCCCTCTCTGCAGAAAAGTGCGTGGGGGATTCCTTCTGGCCCCCTTGCTCAGCGTGATTCCACTCCCTACTAATCAAATGAACTTCGGACTCGAATTCATCAGGTGCACAGCCTTGCACGGCGTCCCGACTCACTTCCTGGGCGTGTTGTCCGAATTAAAGAGCAGAAGGAATAGCGGGGAAGTCATCGGCCTCAGTAGACTTCGCACCGGGATCGCGTCCGGGTCGCCTGTACCCATTGACCTCATGAAACAGCTGATAGACCAGATGAACCTTACAGAGTTGACGGTCGCCTATGGAATGAGTTGAGTGAACAACCCACCTCCCACATCCTTCTCGTACCGCTCATCTGACTTTCTTGCTTTTAGCTGAAACGAGGTGAGCGAAACCCTCCGTACTCCCGCACAAAACGCCTTCTGCCATCTGTACTATCGGTGACGTCCGGACCTGAACTTTGTTTTTCCCTGTCTTGCCGCTATCCAGCCCCGTGTCGTTCCAGACGACCCCTACGGATCCAATCATCAAGCGAGTCGAAACCGTAGGAAAAGTTCTTCCCCACGTCACCGCCAAAATTGTCGACGTGGACGGAAACACCGTACCGAGGGGAATACCAGGCGAGATCCAAGTCAAGGGCTACCTCGTCCAGAAAGGGTATTGTTGTCCCCATTGCGTGCGTTGATAACGCCGGGAGTTAATCTTCGATGATTAGGTATTGGCAAGATGAAGAGCAAACAAAGGCCGTGACACAGATCGACGGGGAGGATGGTCAGGTTTGGATGTGTACTGGTGATAAAGGGGTGATGGATGAGGAGGGCTATGTTCAAAGTGAGCACAGTTGCGCCTTTTTATTCTGTTGAGCGAGTCATACTGACCTCGGACGGAACTTGGCGCTTTGCAGTTGTCGGAAGGTTGAAGGTAAAGTCAAAATCGCAAGTCGAATGCCTTGTTTTCGGGACCTGATCTCCTGCTCGCTTCCACCGTAGGACATTATCATTCGAGGCGGAGAGGTGAACTTTATACCAGCCACATCAGTACCTCCTCGTTAACCTCGTCACAAAACAGAACCTCTTCCCGGTCCAAATCGAGAACGTCCTCACCGCCTCCCCAGCAATCCGAGAAGCAGCAGCCGTCTCGGTACCCGACGCTACATACGGTGAAGTCGTCGGAACTTGGATCGTCCTCGAGGAAGCATATCACGGCAAGATCTCAAAAGAGGACGTCAGGAAGATCGTAAGCACAGAGATGAACCCCCAGGTATGTCCAATTCACCCCCAGATTGTAACTGGGACTGAATCGTGGGCTCTACTAGAATTCTCCCGCATACGTTTGGTTCTTTGGAGATTCACAAATGGAAGGGTTGGTCGAGGAGTGTAAGGGAGGGCTTCCGAAGACTGCTAGCGGGAAGGTACAGAAACACATATTGCGAGCGTGGAGTAAGGACCTCGCCTCGAAAGACTACGGGAGGGTCAGTTCGTAGCAGGTTTGGTGGTGCATGAAAGGAGAACGCTTGTGTCGCTGACTGTCCTGGTGTTCTTGTATAATCCCTCGGCCCTCGGCCCTAGAATTTTTATTATTGTTTTGTTTTCGGAGCTATTGAAGGGATCCAAGAATCACACGATCCAGGTGGGCCCTCAAAGCCGCGATTCCTAGTGGTCGGGTTTTGGAGAAACTCCGTAAGGGCGCGGTCATGATTTGCGGTGGTGGAGGATGAATAACAACCATGTATAGGTCAAGAAAATATCAATAAGTTTAATAGTATGACGACCAGTCTAGATTTCGGAAAACGAGGTGAACTTCGGCACAGTCACATGAGAACAAAAACGACCTCACTTCTTCCCCCCCAGAACGTGAGCTTCCGGACAGACACAAGGGGTCTGAGAGCTTCCCGTATATCGCCCAACTTGTAGTAACCCAGCCGTTGCGACCTAAGCGTCGGACACACATCCACAACCCTCAGACGCGGGAACGCGTCTCGATCAGAGAGGAGGGAGGCGAAGCAAGACCAACAGGATGTGTTAAATGCACCGTGCGTGCGGTAGTGATAGATAATTTGCACTTTGGTCAAGTGAGGGAGTTTTGGAAAATTCTTGAGTGCGGCCTGCCAGAACGTGGTGTCTGCCTTGTGGTACATGGGTCCTATGGTAAGGGATTCCAAGCGCCACCGAGATGGTATGGAAGTTATGAACCCTGTGGCGACGGTGAACCGTTAGACTCCCAGGAGCCGAAAGGAACATCCACTCACCCTGGAACCCTTCCGAACAAGTCGACGAAAGCCGTAATACTCGTATTGGTGACTCGGAAGTGGCTGAGACGACGCGACGGATTCCCTCGGTTTCCTGTAAATCGCAAGCGAGGCCACTGAGCGAGGAGACATCCAAATCGGCGTCTTCAATGAATCCTGAAAGATCCATCAATAATTCGCTCTTTGACGAAGCGGTAAGGTCCAGGTCGACGATAGAAAGTTTGTACTGCGGAAAACCCGTAAATGAATTCTTGAGGGTGTCTTGTTGACCACCGGTTACACAATCCTGGATGTAAAGCTTGTCGCAATGAGGGAACGCGCGAACAAAGGAGACCATTTCCTCGTAGCATGAGAAATGGCACCCG
>Ga0307511_10002514_pt1 | contig 19142 bp, 10 predicted proteins | sample 13_EM_MG_FD_200266 | JGI IMG/M metagenome (GOLD analysis project Ga0307511, IMG submission 200266) | Populus trichocarpa ectomycorrhiza microbial communities from riparian zone in the Pacific Northwest, United States - 13_EM | ecosystem: Host-associated > Plants > Roots > Unclassified | place... | reverse complement strand
CCCATAAAGCGCCTTATCTTTATAGTTTTCATTTACGGAATTATCAGAAGGCGCTAAAGCTGGGATTGGGGGGCGGGTGGTAGAAGCGTGGCAATTGGAAAAGAGGGGGGATAAAAGAGGTAAGTGCAGATGGGAGGGATGGGTACACGGGGGCATATATGTCTTTTTGAGTTGTATATGCAATTAGGTGGTTAGCTCCCGTTTAAAAAATGAGGCAGTTGTATATGCAATTGGGTAAATGGAGGCAAGGGATGGATTGGTATTAATCGCTATAGCTGCCTTGATCGACGCGAAGAGGTGATAATCAACTCTTTATAAATTTATCGCCAACTTGATCTCCCGGAATTTTAAAATTAACTTTGAGACGGGTAAACGGTTGGGTCAATTCTCACGTATCATACTTGGAGAAGAGCTGCAAGGGGCAGGATAGGGGCCGGAATTAAGTGTGTATTCATATCCTGGAAGGCCGGTATTCATTTTTAACCTATTGTTATTGACAGCCTGATGAAATCTTTGTTGCCTGTATTATGCCTTTTTATTAGTTCCTGCGCGCTTGCTCAATCCCAGACATGCCCGTTGAATAGTAATTTTTCTACAGGTACGCTTACGCATTGGGAAGGTTATACCGGTAATAATGCCGGCGGGAATGGGTCTGGTCAAACCCGGCTGTACTATGATTCGAATACGGTTGCTCCTTCGGGGACGCTGGGTACGAGTACGATCTATGAATATCAGTTACCTTCTGTTGCCGGCATCCAGGTGCTGAGTTCTTCCACTACGGATTATTTCGGGGGATTTGCCACTGTTCCCAAGATTAACGGGTATCAATACACCAATTCGGTCTTACTGGGATCGACTTCCATCACCCGTTCCAACAGTTCCGGGGTTCAGGGGGGATATGTCCGGGGGATCAGTTACCTGATAAGTGTACCAACCAGTGCGGTGCCGCAGCCTTATACCATGACCTATGCCTATGCGATGGTGCTGGAGAATGGCACGCATAATTCCAATCAGCAGCCTTTGTTCTCGGCTACCTTGTCGGCGCAAGGCAATGTCATCAGCTGCGCCTCTCCCAAATATTTTCTTCCTACCCATGATAATGCCGATAACCGGGGCACGGGGGCTGTGTTGGATACTGCGCTGGCAGAGAGCCAGGGTATTCATCTAAGTCCTCATCCTTCCCCTAATTCGAACCCGAATTCCAATAGCCCGAATGCTGCGCATCTGCAGGATGTCTGGTATAAGGGTTGGACGGAAGTGACGTTCGATCTGTCACCTTATCGCGGGCAGCAGGTCACCCTGACCTTTGAGGCGGACAATTGCGTTCCGGGCGGGCATTTTGCCTATGCGTATGTGGCTCTCCGGAATGTTTGCGATGGATTGATGATCAGCGGACCTCCTGTAGCCTGTATCGGCAGCACGCTGACCTATTCCATACCGGGATTGACCGGAGCTACTTATCAATGGAATATACCAGCGGGGTGGACGATTGTCTCCGGCGCTGACAGCAATATCCTGAATGTAAAAGTCGGGAGCACAGGAGGTCTGATCTCGGCACAGGAAGTCAACAGTTGCGCCGATCTTAAGGACACGATCCCGGTTACGACTACGCTCCCTACTGTTGCGGGCCTTGTCCTCAATGATAATGAAGTGTGCGCCGGAACGAATTCGACCCTCTTGTCTGTGACAGGAAACAGGGGAAGCATTCTGAACTGGCTGTCTTCCACCAATGGTGGAGCCAGCTGGAATACGCTGCCTGTCACCGCTGCCGCGTATACGGCGCAGGATCTGGTGACCACCACCAGCTATCGGGCCCTGGTGCAGAACGGCGGTAGTTGTGATATTGACAGCAGTGCACCTGCTATCGTTACGGTAGACCCGAAGACGGTCGGAGGGCAGGTGACCCCGGCGAGCATGGTCTTTTGTATGGGGCAAAATAAGGATGCGCTTCTTACTTTGACCGGTCAGACGGGCGATGTACAGAACTGGCAGTTCTCGTCTGACGGGATCAACTGGACCGATTTTACTCCTGTCAATACCAATCCCGAATACAGTGTTCTTGGGATCACGCAGGCTACGCAATACCGGACGGTGGTAAAGAGCGGCAAATGTCCGGCGGATACCAGCGGTGTTGCTGCTATAAATGTAGTACCTGCTCTTTTTCCACAGGCGACGATCTCACCGACAGATACCAGTATTTGTTATGGGGCTGTTGCGCCCTTAAATGGCACGATCACTATCGGGACGAGTTATTCCTGGTCGAATTTAGAGACGCTGACCAATCCCGGGGATGGGAATATCGGGGCGACCCCTTATTTCATTCATGCCATCGCTGCTCCCCTGTCAACGACGGACTATGTCCTGAGCATTGAAAATGCGGGTTGCCCTAATCCATTGATCGATACTTTTCATATTCATGTGATCCCTCCCATTATTGTGGATGCAGGCAATGATACTGCTGTGGTGATCGGCCAGCCTTTGCAGTTGCATGCGAGCTCCAATGATACGACGGGAGATATCTTCACCTGGACGCCTGTTATAGGTCTGAATAATCCCAATATTCCCGACCCGGTGGCCACACTGGGGGCCGAGACCGATTCTGTCCGGTACCTGGTAAAGGCGACTTCGGAAATCGGCTGTTATGGGGTAGCGAGTATCCTGGTACGTGTGTTCAAGACGCTCCCGGATATTTTTGTTCCCAATGCGTTCACGCCGGGTAAGGGCAGCAATAGTATATTCCGTCCCATTCCGGTGGGGGTCTCTTCTATTCAATATTTCCGGGTTTATAATCGTTGGGGGCAGTTGGTATTTGCTACATCGGCTATTGGTCCGGGCTGGGATGGGCGGGTGAATGGCAAGCTCCAGGATCCCGGTAGTTTTGTCTGGATGGTCCAGGGGACGTCTTATACCGGGAAAACGATTTTTCATAAGGGGACGATGATCCTGGTTCGGTAGGCCGAACCGATGCACTTTGCTCCGTAGGACCGAACCGGTGGGTTCACAGCCTGATGAGCCCGATCTGGTGGTCCAGATCTGGTGGCCCCTTGCCGGGATTACCGGGGGGTTCTAATGGCATTCTAATGTGAAAAACATTGCCTATGTAATACTTTTGCATATGGCAAGTTCTGAAAACAGTACGCATGACGAAGGACGCCACTCCGTCAGACAAGGCGACCCTATTCCTTTATCTACTTCTTTAAGCAGCTTTTATAAAAAAAGCGTGGCGCTGCGAAAAACCCCGGTGAATAAACGGGTATTTTACCTGAGCCTCCAGGTCTTTATTAATGCCCTTGTGATCGGATTGGTGGCCAAGGGGCTGGTATACCTGATCGATCTGATTACCAATCTTTCTTTTTACGGACGATTTTCTTTTGAGCCGGCGTCCCCTGCGGGGAATCACCTGGGAGTGCTGGTGGTGCTGGTGCCGATCGGGGGAGCCCTCCTGGTAGGATTGATGGCCCGGTATGGTTCCAAGGCGATCGGGGGACATGGTATTCCGGAGGCCATGGAGAAAATTATCCTGGACGACAGCAAGATCCCTCCGGCCATTACTTTTTTAAAGCCTTTGTCGGCGGCTCTGTCCATCGGAACGGGCGGCCCTTTTGGTGCGGAAGGCCCCATTATCGCTACGGGTGGAGCTTTTGGTTCTTTAACAGGGCAGTTGATCCATATTTCGTCCAGCGAGCGCAAGATCGTACTGGCTGCGGGCGCCTGTTCGGGCATGGCGGCTATTTTCGGCAGTCCCCTGGCGGCAGTCCTGCTGGCAGTGGAATTATTGTTATTCGAATTTTCGCCAAGGTCTCTTATTCCTGTGGCCCTGGGATGTATTACCGGGGCCGGCATGCATATTTTGTTGTTTGGCAAGGAGCCTGTATTTGCAATGCCGCACATACCAACGGCCACAGATGGGGCGCTGGCTATTTATGTGCTGTTCGGCCTGATCATCGGCATTATTGCCTCCCTGGTATCCAGGTCGGTGTATGCCGTAGAAGATCTTTTTGAAAAATTGCCTGTCCACTGGATGTGGTGGCCTGCCATCGGCGCCATTGCTATTGGTGTCGTCGGTTATTTTGCTCCGCATACGATGGGAGTAGGGTATGATAATATCCGGTATCTGTTGAGTGGGGAGACATCTTTTACCTTATTGTTCTCCCTATGTCTCCTTAAATATATATCCTGGGTTATTTCTTTAGGGAGTGGTACTTCCGGAGGGACATTGGCTCCTTTGTTCACTATTGGCGGCGGGCTGGGCGCTTTGCTGGGGGCTGCGGCGCTGCATATATTCCCTTCCCTGGAGATAAACATGGCGACAGCGGCGCTGATCGGTATGGCGGCTATGTTCGCGGGAGCTTCCCGTGCCCTGCTGACCTCTATCGTTTTTGCCCTGGAGACCACCGGAGAGGTAAATGGACTGCTGCCTGTGCTGGGAGCTTGTGTAGCGGCCTATTTCGTTTCCTTCTTTTTTATGGAGGGAAGCATCATGACTGAAAAAAAAACGCGACGGGGGGTCATGACGCCTGATGCTTATGAGCCGGATGTATTGCAGGGGATCACGGTGAAGCAGTTGCTGGTTCCCCTGTTGTCGTCGGATAAGACGACGGGTATGCCTTATCTGTATACTACGGATGATGTGGGTTTTGCTGCTGAGATGATGGGGAAATACCATACGAGCCGATTGCTGGTCCTTGAGAACAAAGAGACGGGGAAGGTGTGTGGGATCATTACTTCGACGGCGATACTTGGTTATTACAGCCGGCAAAAGCAAAAGGAGCATACGTATCATTCGCCGGGCAGGACGAGGCGGATGCTGGTGCAGGGGAGGAAGTTGTTCCAGCGGGGGCGTAATTTTGAGAAGCATATGTGATAACGGGAATGATCACTTCTACATATTCAGCGGGTATTGAGGACAGGTCTGCATTACCAGTCTGCCTTCCTGTATTTTTGCAACTGCCGTTTGTGGAGCACTTCTGTCCGAAGCATTCCTTTCTGTTGGAGCGGGGCGATGTTCTTACCAACGCCGTCTTCTGGTTTAGGATCGTATCCTTCTGCTATTAGTTCGTCGATTTTTTGGGCGAAGTGGGCTATTTCCTGTAATTGATGGATGAGGGTCGCTTTTTCCGTTTGTGCTTCGATGGCGGCGTTGTCCTGGATTTGCGCCAGACGATCCTGCAGGCTGCCGGTACGTTGGTGGAGGTAGTTGTTTTTTAGTTTATATAAGCTATCTCTGTTCCATTTGTAGATGATGGTGTACGCTTCGAAGCCCTGGTGTTCGCCGCTGCTTATGTGCCAGAGGAAGGGGGTTTTGGGGAGGTACATGAAGAGGTTGAGCTGGTCGCTGAGGTCTTTAAAGAAATGATGTTCGATATATTCCTTTATGGGGTGGCCGAGGAGGCTGTCCAATTGCAGGAATTGTTCGGCGGTAAATTGCCGTTGTAAACAAGATGATTTTAACTTTTCCAATAAGCCGGGTTTGCCGGGTTTACTGGGCGATCCCGTCAAGGGTATGATACCGTCTTCGTCTTCCATTAAGAGGGTGCGGAAGGCATCCGCTAAAAATTCCAGGGCTATTTCGGCGGCACGGCCTTGTGGTAAGGTGGAGCTTTCTCTGAACCAGTACCAGACATCGATGGGATTGAGCTGGTGATGGATACAAAAGTCTTCCAGATTGTAATTGTTTTGGTATAGGGAGTCGAGTTCTGCTGTCAGGGCCTTTATTTGCTGTTCTTTAAATTCGTTAACGGGTAGGGCCAGGATGTGCTGATGTATAAGAGCCTGTTCGGTGGGGGAGTGTTCGATGGAGATTTGTTCGATAGAGGGCTCTTCGATGTGGGTTTGTTCGATGAAGGGCTGCTCGATGGGGGGCTGTTCAACGATGGTGTGTCCGACAGTGGGCTGTTTGAAAATGGTGTGCGCCAGCCATGCTGTGCGGGCTGTTTCGGATACGGGGAGTTCGCCGACCGGCCGGCCTGTTTTGGTGGCTACCTGCTGCCTGTCTTCTTCGCTAAGGTCGTATATTTCAAAGATGAGTTGATTGATGACGGCTTCATGGAGCAGGACTGCTGTCAACTTTGCATTTTCATCATTCAGGTAGGCTGATAAGCGGTGTCGTAAAGAAAGGCCGGGATAGGATACGAGCGGGCTTTTCGAAAATTCGACTTCGATCAGGCGCCAGGAGCTGACCTGTTTTTTTATTGCTACATTTTCGGCTGCCAATGTTGAAATGACCTTTTCCAGGTGTGGAGGGGGCTGGACGAACGGGATCCTTTTTACATCAATGGGCTGGACGTTGACGGTCGGGTTCAGGCAATTGATGATGTATGCCACTAAGTTCGAGTTCAGCAATCCCGACAGGTAATGGAGGTTGCTGAATTCGTAGATTAAGAAGGCGCTGGCTCCCCCGATATCGAATAGATGATTGTCAGGCAGGTATCTGAACGATATGCCTTTGCTACCGCTTGCGGACCAGGTGAGACCTTCCCGGAAATAATAAGGTTGGGCGTGCAGGTCAAGCCGCCTGGTGGTTAAAAATTCCTGGATCTTCTGGCCATTTCTTTCCCAGTCGATCACCAGCCAGCTATTGCCCTGCCATTTGTTATAGGGGCCTCCTTTTGCATATCTGACCCATCTTTTTTTGTCCTGCTTATAATTTTCGGAGAGGTCATTTTTATTGATTTCCCACCAGAACCGCAGGAATCTTTCATTGTGTGAGGTTTGGATCCCGGCACGTATGGCTGCCACTTCCTCTACCCTTTTTCCTTTAAATTTTTCCCGGAACCGATCGCTGATCCAATAAATAAAGGGCCAGCCTTCGATGATGGTTAGTTTTTCCTGAAGGAGGGAGATATTGTGGTGGTTAGGTCGACCGGCCCGATGGTCATCCAATGCGGTCCGGCAAAAGTCTTTTTTATATTTTTCATTGGGGGTGCGGGTGTACTGGTCTAATGAAATGAATAAGGTATTGTCTGTTGTCCGTTCTTTTTCCAATACATAAAATGCGGGGTCGACCATTACCGAACCGAAGAGGTTGCTCAGTCCATACTCCACAAAAACGTTGATGTGAAGCCGCTCCAGGATGAATTTTCTTACCTCCTCGAATGTTTTGATATACATAAAGGTCATGGGATGGATGAGCGCCATTTTCCCTTTTTCATCGATCAGTTCATAGCATCTTTTGATAAAGGCGGCGTAGAGGTTGGAATGAAATTTATGGGGGGTCTTGTAGTTGTTGTCAATGAAGGTTTTTAATCCGGGGCCAAAGTCGGCGCTATCGGTGTAGGGTGGGTTGGTGACTGCGATATCATATTTGTTGGTGAGTAATTGCAGGAAGAGGGCGGGGGCGCACGCGGTTTTTCCGGGGACGGCTGCCTGGAGTTGCTCGTCCAATCGCAGGAGGGCGCCGAATTTGTGTGCCTGTTGGAGGTTGGTCCAGGAGTCGGTTATGCTCTTTTTCCATTCGGGGTTCAGGAGTTGCTCCCTTGCGAACAAATGCTGCACTTCGCAGTAGGCTGGTAAAGAGAAGTCAGAGCTGACAAGATTAAAGTGGCTGATCCGGGCGGTGTGTTGGTGGCGTTTAGCTTTTATATACAGGCTTGATTTGGCTATTTGTATGGCGCCGTCGTCGAGGTCAATGCCATGCAGGTTGTGGGTTATGATCAGTTTGGCAATGTCGGGTTCATGATAGTCTGCACCGTAATGGCGGATCTGGTCGATGTAGCAGTCATAGAATAAATCGAATGCATACAACAGAAAGTTGCCGGTGCCGGCTGCGGGGTCGATCAGTTTTATTTCTGTAAGGGGTCGGGGCTGCCTTGTTCGTTGGGTGGGGGCATTGGCAATTTGATAGCGATTTCTTATTTCACTATCCGGGTACATTTCGAGGTAGGTTTTGCCCAGGCTGTTATCTACCAGGAATTTTACTATCCAGCGGGGGGTATATGTCTGGCTTTGGATGCTGACCTTGTTGAATTCCGTTTTGGCGCCGCTGACTTTGTGCGCTGTTTTTTTATGGTTGTTATAATTTTCGTAGAGTGCTCCCAGCACGTCATCGCTGATCCAGATGCCGGATTCGACCTGTGGATCGGTTGCAATCTGGTCGAAAGCGTTGATGATGTTGTTTAGGTCGGTGGGATGCAGGGATGGCGGGTTGAATGGGAAGACTTCGTCTATTTCTGTGGGTAGGGAATGGGCTTCCATTACTTTTATAGCGGCCAGGCGATTGAAGAGGGTGAATGTGGATTGTTCCACCCATTTTTCGGAGTTTTCGGCAGGGGGCAGCGTTCCGTCTGGAATGCCTCTGTGATCCGGTGGAATTCCTTTGTGATCCGGTGTAATTCCTTCATGATCCGATGGAATGTCTTCGTGACCCAGGCGGCGGCGAAAGGCGTTGTCGATGAGTTGGCGAATATGCTCTGTGTGATCGGCTAATTTCATTTCCTTGCTGATAGTGGATATTGAACGGTATTATCAAATGTAAATAATGTTTAATTGCTTCCCTCTTTTTTGCCGGGAAATCAGCAATTTTGAGATAAATAATACGTTACATTTAGCCCAAATATCATTGCATTCAACCACTCTGTTATGGCACAACACTTATGGATAAAAATGGCCAATCTTGTTTTTGAACTGGAAAAGAAGTTATCCACCCAGCAGTCCTCTACAGGCGTCATACGAAATATAGACCGCATGAAGGCTGTGCTGGAAGAAGCCGGGCTGTTGTTACTCAACCCAACGGGTGAAAGCTATAATGAAACACGTACGGATCTTGAAGCAAGCATTACCGGCTCTGCGAATGGGTCCCTCGAAATACTGGATGTGATCAAACCCATTGTTTATGAGACCCAGGACGGGCGCCGGGCGTTACTGCAGAAAGGCGTGGTAATCGTCGGCAACAAATAAGAAAATCAACAGATATGACAGCAACCATCAATTTTGCCATAGACCTGGGTACTACTAATTCTCTCATCGCCAGGGCTAACAATGGGAGTGTGGATATTTTCAAAAACCCGGCGGGCATGAAAGTGACGTTACCCAGTGTGGTGGCTTTCAGAAAGGATAGAATATTGATCGGAGATAAAGCAAGAGAATATGTGGAGAAGGATCCCATCAACGTATTTGCGGGGTTTAAAAGAAAGATGGGTACGAGTGAAAGCTTTCTGATACCTAACAGCGGGGCGTTTAAAACGCCTATTGAATTAAGTACGATCATCTTACAGGAGCTGAAAAATTTCATATTTACGGGAGAGGTCCCTGAAAGCGTCATTATTACTATTCCAGCCAGTTTTGATACGATCCAGAGCAATGCTACCAAGGAAGCCGGCTATTCCGCCGGATTCAGGGAAGTGCTGTTATTGCAGGAGCCTATTGCCGCCAGCCTTGCGTTTGCCAATAAAGAGGGTAAATCGGGGATGGAGGGACAATGGCTGGTATACGATCTTGGCGGAGGGACGTTCGATGTCGCCCTGGTAAAGATAGAGGATGATGAAATGAAGGTGGTCGATCATGAGGGGGATAATTTCCTGGGTGGGCTTGATCTGGATCAGTTGCTCATCACGCAGCTATTCATCCCTTACCTGGAAGACAAATATGCTATTTCTTCGCTCTCCACCAAAATGCTGAGCGCCAACGGTAAATATAACAAGTTGTATTACCAGTTGATTTATAAAGCAGAGGAGGCTAAGATCGCTTTAAGTAATCATCCCAGTGTTGATATCGAGTTCGATTTTACGGATGAAGCGGGCCAGCTCCATGAAGTCTACTTTACCATTGACCGTTCCCAATTCAATGCTGTCATAAAGGATAAGATAGTTGCTTCTATTTCCTTTATCCGGAAGTTGTTGCAACGGAACAATCTTAGTCCGGAGGCGATCACCGAAATCGTCCTGGTGGGCGGGAGCACCTATATTCCCTATGTGCGTACGTTGTTAGCCCAGGAGCTGCAGATCAATGTCAACACTTCTATCGATCCCACGACGGCTGTGGTAGAGGGGGCGGCCTATTATGCCGGCAGTAAGACGAGTAAGCTGGATAAGCCTGTTGCGGAACCTGTTCTGCAGGGAACAGTTTTGCCGGGCACCAGGAAGGGATTGCCCGTTATCGAGGTGAAAACTGCCTACCAGATGAATAGCCGTGAGCAGGAGGAATATTTTGCTGCGGCGATCAAAAACGCCCCTCCGGGAAGTACTTATCGTATTACCCGGGCGGACGGAGGCTTTGACAGCGGCGTTAAGCCCGTGGCGGAAAGGATCAGTGAAATGTTGTTGCTGCTTCCCAATACGCTGAATGTATTCCATCTAAAGATCTATGATGAACGGCATTCTCCTCTGGATGTGGTCATTCCTCCCATTACGATCGTGCAGGGAAAGTTTTCCATCCATGGGCAGCCCCTGCCCAATGATATTTGTCTGGAAGTCGACGATACCGATAATAACCTGACTCATTTAGAGGTTATATTTGAGCGGAACACTATTTTACCTATTAAGAAATCGGTCACGAAAACATTGAGCCGGACGATCGTCAAGGGCAGTGACGATCAGTTGCTCATCAATATCCTGGAAGGCAGCCGGTATTCATCACCTTCTTCGAACCTCCCTATCGGAATTGTAAGTATCAGGGGCAAGGATCTTCCATCGGATCTTATAAAAGGTTGCGATATCGATCTTTCCTTTGAGATAAGCGAAAGCCGGGATATTACCGTTACGGCATATATAAGTATGATCGATAAGGAATTCAGGGAGGCGTTCAGTCCTTCCTCCAGGACGGTGAACCTGGTGAGGATGCAGGAAGAAGTGGACTATCTGCATCGTATCGGGCAACGGCAGTTGGACAAGTTCCTCTCCAAGGAAATGTATGAAGAGAGCGCCGCACTCCAGGAGGCTATGATCGAGCTGAAGGCTATACAGCAAAAAATAGGGAGGATCAGCCCGGATGATGTAACGGATACGAAGTATCAATTGGATGATCAGAAGAGAAGGTTGGCGCAGGTGATCGATTCCGCTGAAAAGGGGGACAGGAATCTGGTGTTGAAGGAGGAGTATTATGCTAAAAGAGAGAGCTACCGGTTCCTTTTAGAACAGGCTAATGACGGGGATCTGTTGAAGCGGTTTGAAGCGCTGGGCTCGGAAGAAAAGGAATGGATCAATACCTGCAGTACGCAGTTCCTCCGGTGGAAGATCGATGAGATGGATCGGCTGACGTGGAATATCAAACGAAAAGATATTGGGTATGTCACCAACCTTTATTTGTATTATGCTATGAAGCCCAATGAGGCGTATAGCAGCCAGCAGGAGATAAAGGCGTTAAAAAAGAGAGGGGATGAGGCCCTGACCAGAAAGAATGCGGATGAGATCCTGGGGATTATTTATAAGATGTATGATCTTCTCCTGGATAAGGAGAAAGATGAAACGATCAAAGGGACCGGGCTGCGGGGGTGAGATGCAGTTGAGGGGGTGAATGCGGCTGCGGGGCGTTGCCGGCCGGTTATGAGCGGCGGGGAGATTTGTTCATTAAGAGGATGCTGTCACTTAGTGGAGGTTTGCTCGTTGAGAGGATGTTGTCGCCTGGTGGAGGGGGTGCCGTTGAGAGGATGCTGTCGCTTAGTGGCGGCAATCTTTTTGCCGGTATATGCCGGTTAGCCTTCATGACAGAGTCCAGATAAGGCTGGAGTAAATGCCGGGTGCTATCTCCCTTAAGATGGATATAAGCAGGTGCATTTTGAAGGTTATACGAGGGGTTATAGGAGGGCACATGATTAAGGGAGTTGCAGGTGACGATCTTAATAAGGAGGAAAAGACCGAGCCATGCGAGTCTTCCCAGGTTGGCGGTATTGCCTTTTTCCCGGACCTTGTTCATTTCTTCCAGTTTCTCTGAAATCTCTCTTTTCATTTCCGGAGAGATGGCCAGTGATTCTGCGTTGTCCATCCAGGTTTTTGCCAGGTACCTGTTTTCAGTATCGTGGTTAAAGGTATAGATGCATGCCTGCATGATGACGAATGCATATTTATCTTTTAATTCGCCCAATCTGTTGTCCGGGAGCAGTTGGATCAGCCTGATGTAGCCGTAGTCCATTAAATGGGATACGCTTTCAATCGATACTGCCTGATCACGGCTCCGGTTTTTCTGATCCTGGTAGTACTCTAATAAAGCAATATTGTTGGCAAGTATTTTAGCGATAAAGGCCCAGGTTTGTTCAAGATGAAACGCGGTCATCAGCAATGGGTTGCCGAGGATGGCGCTTAGGCCGGTGTCATCTTTATGCTGGAAGCAGGCATCTGTATAAGCGGTGAAGGCTGAAAAAAAGTAGGGGCTTACCCAATGGATAAAGGGGGCTTCGCTGTAAAGAGGGTTGTCTTTGAATTTATCTTGGTGACTGATGACGGATTCTTCCAAAAAGCCCAGCAGGATGATGTCTTCTTCGATTGCCTGGTGGTACTCCACCACGTTGTCCTTTTGTAGTTCTTCAAAGTAACCGATAATATCGTTTTTGTCCAGTAAGATGCCCCGGATCTGGATAGGTTCGCCTGCATTGAGTTCCAGTTCTGCCAATAGTCGTTTTTTTCCTAATTGAATAGCCTTTTTGTCAAGCGGTGGCTGGAATGAGTCGCCAATCAGGGAAGCAGGGGATAGGTATTGCATCAGGGTCGATTATCCAATTGATTAAGGCCTCTAAAATATAAGCAATATCGCAGACAGTCAAAATAATTGATGATTAAATTATACGGCTGAAATTCGCTCTATTCTCAGAGACGATCTGTGTTGTGGTCAGGAAACAGGCTTGCCGGATCTGTGTTTTTGGGATGGTGCGGGCGGATTTTTCCGCGACCAGGGAGGCCGCCGGTGGATCTTTTTTCCTCCGATGAGATCGCCTATGGGTTCCATTCCTTCTATGTTGTCGCATATTATTTTGAAAATTCCCAGGAAGGGGATGGCCAGGATCATGCCAGGTATGCCCCAGAGCAGTTCTCCGGCGATCAAAATGAGGATGGTGAACAGGGGGTGGATGCTTAATTGGGTTTGCATCACCAGGGGGGAGATGATATAGAATTGCAGGAACTGAATGAATGCGTAGGTAAGCAGGACTTCCAGCACCATTCCCGTTCCACCACCCTGGGTGAGGGCCATCAGGCTGGTAAGGGCGCTGCCGGTAAGGTTGCCGACAAAAGGAACGATCTCCAGTACACCGCATAGGATGGCGAAGAAGATGGCATTTTTAATGCCGATAATGGAAAAGCCGATGCTATACATCACCCAGAGGCATCCGATCACGAAGGTCATACCGATCAGGTATTGCTGAACGACAGAGACGCAACGGGAGAGGATCAGGTGGGTTTGGGCCTGCCGGTCTGCCGGAGCCATGCGCAGGACAAATTCTTTGATCCTGGGCCGGAGGCAAAGGAGCATGACCATATAGACGAGAATGAGGAGAAGGTGGATCACCAGCACGAGGAAGACTTCTATGGCTATGGAGGCTGTTTTGTTGATATCCCCTGCCGAGACCGGGCCTTGCTGGGGGATGATGCCTTTTCGTCCCGGCGGGCCTATGCCCAGGCTGTCATGAAGAAAACGTCCCCAGCCATCCAGGAGGCCGGCGAAATTTTTGCGTACTTCCGAGAGGTCATTTCCGATGTTCCTTACATGCCAGGCCAGCAGGATACCGATGCCTGCCATTAAAAGGGCCAGGAAGAAGCCGCAGATGAGCGCCGCTATTATTTTTTTCATTCCTTTTCTTTCCAGCCGGTTGCAAAAGGGCATGAATACCAGGGCGAGGATGGAGGCGATTGCCAGCGGCTCAAGGACGGGCTTGGCCAGATATAAAATGGCCCCGGACAGGGCGAGCAGGAGGAGGATTTGGACCGCCCTTGACAAAAGCTGCTTTTGCATAGTTAGTTGACAATAAAAATTATGCCAGGGGTGGGGGGATGCTTATCTTCAGCGGGTAAAAGACATATAATGAAGAAGTTGTACATTTTATTCGTCTTCGCTGGTTTGTTTGTTTTTCCAAAAACCGGCGCTGCGGGTGTAGGGCCTTTCCCCAAAAAAGTCCACCGTATCCTTTTTTTGGGTAACAGTATTACGTATGACGGTAAATATATTGTGGATATAGAAACCTATTTTATCATGCATTATCCCAAAAGGCATTGGGAGTTCATCAATGTGGGGCTGCCCAGCGAAACCGTTGCCGGTCTGTCCGAGCCCAATCATGCTGGCGGCAAATTTCCCCGGCCTGATCTTCATGAAAGGTTGGCGCGGGTATTGGCGTTGACAAAGCCCGACCTGGTCTTCGCCTGTTATGGGATGAATGATGGGCTTTATTTGCCTTTTGATGAAGAAAGGTTCCGGAAATTCAGGGAAGGCATATTATGGTTGCACGAGGAAGTGGTGCAATCCGGCGCTCCTATCATTCACCTGACTCCTCCTGTGTATGATGAGCATAGAGGCGGCAGTGAAGGTTATGCTCTCGTGTTAGACCGCTATTCGGAGTGGCTGTTGCAGCAAAAGGATTCCCTGGACTGGAAGGTGGCGGACCTCCATTTTCCTATGAAAAAATACCTGGAAGGGCGCCGGCAGACAGATACTGCGTTTGGTTTTGCCAAAGACGGTATACATCCTGATAGCCTGGGGCATTGGATAATGGCCAGGGAGGTATTGTTGTATCTGGGTGAGAAAGGGGTAAAGGATGCTCCGACGATAAGTACTGTCCTGGCGGATCATCCGCATGGAGCGGAGATACTGGCATTGGTAGGGGAGAAGCAGCATATGATGAAGGACGCCTGGCTTACTGCAGCTAAGCATAACCGGCCGGGGATGAAAAAGGGAATGCCGTTGGAGGAGGCGCGGGTGAAAGAGGTGGAAATGGAGAAAGAGATTTGGTTGTTGAGTGTGGGGCGGTGAGGGGGTATTTTGGAAAATCTTAATATAGGATTTACTTAATGCTAACATTCTGTTAATACTTATACCAGTCCTTTGCCCAAATCTCAACCAAGATGGAAAAATTTTATTCTTCTGCCAAGGGCAACCTTCGCTCTTTAAAACCGACTTCCCTGATGAGGACAGTCTGTGTTTTTTTTCTTTTAAGCCTGATTTTCGGAGCCTGTAGAAAAGGGGAACTTCCCTCTCTCCCCAGGGAAGCTGATAAGATAAAACATGTGGTGGTGATCTATCTTGAGAACCACAGTTTTGATAATCTTTACGGGCAGTTTGCCGGCGCCGACGGATTATCGGATGCCCCTACATCCAAAATTACCCAGGTAGATTCAGCAGGCAAACCTTATATTTTTCTTCCTCCTATTTCCGGGACCAGTGCGTTCCCCACCAATCTTTCCAATACTTATTTCAATATTGACCAGTATGTACCCAATGATCAGGAGACACCTGACGTCTTGCATCGCTATTACCAGGAGCAGTTGCAGATCGATGGCGGCAAAATGGATAAATATGCTTTATACAATACTTCAGCCGGGCTGTCACAGGGATATTATAAAACCAGCTTATTGCCCCTATTAGGCGTGGCCCAGCAGTATACGCTTTGTGATAATTTTTTCCACAGTGCGTTTGGCGGTTCCTTCTTAAATCACATGTGGCTGATCGCTTGTGCCAGCCCGGTATTCCCGAATGCACCGGCCAGCATCGTTGCAAAACTGGATGCCAATGGAAAGCTGATCAAGGATGGACAGGTAACGCCCGACGGATACGTAGTGAATACCAGCTATACGGTTAATAATCCTCATCCGGCCAGCGCTAGTCCTTCCGTTCTAGTTCCTAATCAAACGATCCCTACTATTGGTGACCGGTTGAACGACAAGCAGGTATCATGGGCCTGGTATTCCGGCGGCTGGGATAGTGCGTTGGCCGGTCATCCTGCTGCGACGTTCCAGTTTCATCACCAGCCGTTTGCCTATTTTACCAATTATGCGGATGGAACACAAGGGAAGAAGGACCATTTAAAGGATGAAAAGGAATTTATAACTGCTGCCAAAAATGGTACGTTGCCCACTGTAAGTTTTGTAAAGCCATTAGGGATCAACAATGAGCATCCGGGATATTCCGATGTGGAAAACGGGGAAAGCCATACGGTGGAATTAATAAATGATGTTCTCAGCGGTCCCAATGGGAAGGATGTAATGATCATTGTGACGTATGATGAGAATGGCGGTTTCTGGGACCATGTCGCTCCTCCGGTAATCGATAAGAAATGGGGCCCGGGCACCCGTGTTCCGGCCATCATTGTCGGTCCTTTTGCCAAGCATGGATTTGTCGACCATACGCAATATGAAACAGCCAGCATTCTTTCTTTTATCGAGAAAAGGTGGGATCTGAAGCCGCTGGCGGACCGGGACAAAGATGCGAATCCTTTAGAGAATGTATTTGATTTATCCTATAGCCAGGGGTATGGCCACAAATAAGGGGTGGACGGCATGAAGAAGTTTGTTTTTATGGGGGGGCTGTTGGTTATAACTGCCGGGTGTATCTTTTTTTCCTGCCGGCAAAGAGGGCCGGCCCCTGAAAAAGTGATTGCGCAGGAGCTGTTGGCGCAGGTGGACCGTTTTGCTGCTCTTTGTGGCAGACTTCAGACTGCGGCAGCCGCTCCAGTTGCTGATGAGAGGCAATTGCAGGATCTGTTCCTTCAAACAAGGCTGGCGTATAAAAATTTTGAATGGGCTGCCGAGTATTTTGTGCCGGTTACATCGAGATTTGTAAACGGGCCTCCGGTGCAGGAGGTGGAAATGTCAAGTCACCAGGTATTTGAGCCTGCGGGGTTGCAGGTGATAGAGAGCACCTTATTTCCGAAGTATGACAGCTCCCTGAAACCTGCGTTGATACGACAGCTTACTTTATTACAATCGGCCTGTAATAAATATAAAACGCATTTTGGCAATATCGATATTTTTGATTGGCAGGTATTCGATGCCGCTAAATTGGAAGTATTCAGGATTGTAACGCTTGGCATCAGTGGTTTTGATAACCCGCTGACTCTAAAAAGCATGATGGAATCTGCGGCAAGCCTGGCGAGCCTGCGGGAGGTGCTGAGCTATTACGGGGATGCTGATCGCGTGGGCGCTGATAATCTGAAGGAAAAATTTGATGCGGCCGTCCGGTATCTTGCCGGCACTAGTGATTTTAATTCATTTGACAGGGCGGAATTCATTACGGGGTATTGTAATCATCTTACTGTCAGTCTTAGTGATTTTGAAGAGAAGTTAAAGATCCACGTTATCCGATATAACCGGCTATTGAACCAGGATGCGAAGACTCTTTTTGATACGAATGCCTTTAATATCAATGCCTATGCGCCGGACCCTTCCTCTTTTCTATCCAGTGAAAAAATAGCGTTGGGCAAAGTGCTGTTCGCCGATCCGGCTCTTTCGGGAACCGGCACCCGGAGCTGCCAGTCCTGTCATCAACCGGGGAAGGCGTTTACAGATGGGCTGGTGAAAAATACCGTTATCGACGGCAATACATTGCTGACAAGAAATACCCCTACTTTATTAAATGCCGCCCTTCAGCCGTCACAGTTTTATGACATGCGGGTCAATACCCTGGAGGACCAGTCACTTACTGTGATACAGAACATCCTGGAAATGCACGGCTCCATGAAGCTGTCTGTGGAAGGGCTGTGGAAGGATGGGAGATATCGGGCACTGTTTTCGAAGGCATTTCCTAAGAAGGACAGGACGGGTATTGATACCCTGGAGGTCATGAATGCCATCGGCTCTTATGTTCGCAGCCTGGTATTGCTCAACAGCCGTTTTGATGAATATATGCGAGGCGATAAGACGGCCATGAATGCCGATGAAATAAGTGGGTTCAACCTGTTCATGGGAAAGGCAAAGTGCGCCACCTGTCATTATATGCCGTTGTTCAACGGGACTTTCCCGCCAAGGTATGTGAAGACGGAGAGTGAGGTGGTCGGGGTGCCGGGGGACTCTTTGAGTAAGAAAATTGATGATGATATGGGGAGGTATGCTATTGTTAAGATTGAAAGTTTCAGGCATGCCTTTAAAATTCCTACCGTACGTAATGCAGCACGAACGGCGCCATATATGCACAATGGGGTGTTTACAACTTTGGAGCAGGTGATGGATTTTTACAACAAGGGAGGGGGAGCCGGGTTGGGGATGAAGATTGATAATCAGACATTGCCTTTTGATAAGCTGGAGCTTACGAAGAAGGAAAGGGAGGAGGTGATTACATTTATTAAGAGTTTGGATAGCAGGTGAATGTCAATGGTAGGAAAATAGAGCCGAAATTATTTTTTAAATCGTATGCAACATTTGGGTAAATAGCCGGTATTTAAACAGTAAACTGTTTATATGCTGAATAATTACTTCAAAATAGCTCTGCGCAACCTGCGCAAAAGCAAAACCTATTCATTTATAAACATTACCGGCCTGTCGGCAAGCCTTGCGGTGAGTATGTTGCTGTTGCTTTGGGTAAACGACGAGCTGAGTTATGACCGGTTTAATGTACACTCGGCGAACCTTTACAGGCTGTCGCCAAAGTTTGGCGATGCCACCATTTGGGATAACACCTCCGCGCCTATGGCCGTGTATGCCAAAAAGGAAGTACCGGAAGTGGAAGATGCCTGTCGTATAACAGAAAACTGGGCTGTTTCGGTATTTGAATACAACGGTAAAAAATTTACAGAATGGCATAACTGCCTGGTTGACCCTTCTTTCTTCAGCATGTTTACTTACCCCCTTCTTAAAGGCAACCCGCAACATCCTTTTACGGATGCACATTCCATCGTACTATCTGAAACAACTGCAAAAAAGCTTTTTGGCGATGAAGACCCTATGGGCAAGGGGTTGAAGGGCGACGACAAAAAAATATACCAGGTAACGGGCGTGATGAAGGACATGCCGGGCAATTCATCTATAAAGTTCAACATCATTTTTAATTTTCAGATACTGGAGCAGGAGAATGACACTACCGGCTTCTATAAATCCCTTCCCATTGACGCTAACTGGGGTCAGTACAATTATGAAACGTATGTGTTGTTAAAGTCCGGCGCCAATCCTGTTGCGGCGGGCCAAAAGTTGGGCGCGCTGCACCGGCGGAACCAGGATATTTCGTTTAACAAAAACCTTGTTTACCTGCTAACCCCGCTTACCAAAATACACCTGTATGCTTCGGACGGTACAGAGCAG
>Ga0307511_10002513_pt1 | contig 19146 bp, 31 predicted proteins | sample 13_EM_MG_FD_200266 | JGI IMG/M metagenome (GOLD analysis project Ga0307511, IMG submission 200266) | Populus trichocarpa ectomycorrhiza microbial communities from riparian zone in the Pacific Northwest, United States - 13_EM | ecosystem: Host-associated > Plants > Roots > Unclassified | place... | reverse complement strand
CCGATCAAGACGCGCTTCGTCACGCGCGAACAGACGGAGGTGGGTGAATGAAAGTCAAAGTCAACGAGCTGCGCGACAAGAGCGCGGACGAGCTTCAGACCCGGGAGCGCGATCTGAGCGAGCAGCTTTACAAGCTTCGCTTCCAGCGCGCCACGGGCCGCATGGAAGCGCCGTCGAAGGTGAAACAAGTGCGGCGCGAGATCGCCCGCATCAAAACCCTCCTGGGTGAAAAGGCGAGGGGCTAAGGCCATGGCTGCAACGGAAGAGACCAAGAGCAACAGCAAGAGCGAGCGCACCAAGACCGGCGTCGTCGTGTCGAACAAGATGCAGAAGACCGTCGTCGTGGCCGTGGAGAGCCTCGTCAAGCACGGGATGTATCAGAAGTACATCAGGCGCACGAGCAAGTTCCTCGCGCACGCCGAGAACGCCCTCAACGTCGGCGATCGCGTCGTGATCGAAGAGTCGCGTCCGCTCTCGAAGCGGAAGCGGTGGGCGGTGCGTGAGGTCGTGGAGAAGGCGAGCTAGTTGTCGGTTGTCGGTTTTCAGTTGTCGGTTGCGCCGAGCGGAGCAACCGACAACCGATAACCGACAACCGGAGACGAAGGGGTTAAGTCATGATTCAGATGGGAACAGTTTTACAGGTCGCGGACAACACCGGCGCGAAGAAGATCTTCTGCATCAAGATGCTGGGCGGCTCGACTGCCGGCCAGTACGCGCGCCTCGGTGACGTGATCACGGCGTCGGTGAAGGAAGCTTCGCCCGACGGCACCGTCAAGAAAGGCGCGGTGGTCAAGGCCGTCGTCGTCCGGACGGTCAAAGAGAGCCGCCGCCGCGACGGTTCGTACATCAAATTCGACGACAACGCGGCCGTTCTCATCAACGACGCGCGCGAGCCGGTCGGCACACGCGTCTTCGGCCCGGTCGCACGCGAGCTGCGCGAGCGGAAGTTCATGAAGATCATTTCACTGGCACCAGAGGTTATCTAACGGATCGTAGCTCTTAGCTCCCAGCTCTTAGCTCTTAGGAAAACCAAGAGATGAGAGCGGGAGGGCCTAAGAGCTAATAGCTGAGAGCTGAGAGCTGAAAATGTACGGAAATCCGACGAAACAAAAAGAAATCGTGCGCGTCAAGCCGCACGTCAAGAAGAACGACAACGTCCTCATCCTCACGGGCAAAGACCGCGGCAAGCAGGGCAAGGTGCTTCGTGTGAATGCGACGAAGGGAACAGCCATCGTCGAGCGCATCAACATGATGAAGAAGCACACCAAGCCCAACCCGCAGAGGAACGTGTCCGGCGGCGTGCTCGAGCGCGAAGCGCCGATCAAACTGTCGAACCTGCAGGTCGTCTGTCCGAGCTGTGACAAACCGACCCGTACCGGCACGCACCGCACCGCGGAAGGCAGCGCGCGGTACTGCCGCAAGTGCGACACCGAGATGTAGCGAAAAACGGGGCCGTACAACGCCGGCCCGGAAGGAACCAGGGAACGCAATGGCAGCACGACTCAAAGAGAAATATCAGACCGAAGTGAGAAAGAAGATCCAGGACCAGTTCGGGATCAAGAACCCGATGGCTGTTCCCAAGATCGAGAAAGTCGTCCTCAACATGGGGATGGGCGAAGCGATCTCCAACGCCAAGATCCTCGACAGCGCCGTCGAAGAGCTGGCCACGATCACCGGCCAGAAGCCGATCATCACCAAGGCCAAGAAGTCCATCGCCAGCTTCAAGTTGCGCGAAGGACAGGCTATCGGCGCCATGGTCACGCTGCGCGGGGAAAAGATGTACGAGTTCCTCGATCGTCTGATCTCCACCGCGCTGCCGCGCGTCCGCGACTTCCGCGGCGTTCCCTCGAAATCGTTCGACGGACGCGGCAACTACACCCTGGGGATCCGCGACCATCTGATCTTCCCCGAGATCGACATCACCAAGGTCGACAAGTCCAAGGGGATGAACATCACCATCGTCACGAATGCGAAGGACGACGACCAGGCTCGTTTCCTCCTCCGCGAGCTGGGTCTCCCGTTTACGAAGCAATAAGAGGAACGCATGGCAAAAATCTCGATGATCGTCAAAGCGGAGCGGAAGCCGAAGTTCAAGTCCCGCAAAGTGAATCGCTGCAAGGTGTGCGGACGTCCGCGCGGCTTCCTGCGCAAGTTTCAGCTTTGCCGCATCTGCTTCCGGCAGCTTTCGCTCGGTGGCTACATCCCGGGCATCACGAAGGCGAGCTGGTAGCCCCGGCTCACGATTGACAAGGAAACACAGGAGTTACGAATGTCGATGACAGACCCAATCGCGGACATGCTCACGCGGATTCGCAACGGAATCCAGTCGCATCACGAACGCGTCGAGCTTCCCGCGTCGAAGCTGAAGGTGGAGATCGCCCGCATCCTCAAGAATGAGGGCTTTATCCGCAACTACAACCTCGTCAAGGCTGAGGCGCAGGGGACGCTTCGGATCGACCTCAAATACTCGCCCAGCGGCGAGCCGGTCATCCATGGCATCGAGCGCATCTCGCGCCCGGGCCGCCGCGTCTACCGCAACAAGCAGGAGATCCCGAGCGTGCTCGGCGGTCTCGGGTTGGCCATCGTCTCGACCTCGCGAGGCGTGCTGTCCGGACAGGAAGCCGTCAAGAACGGCGTCGGCGGCGAAGTGCTCTGTCAGGTCTGGTAAGGGAGATTCCGATGTCTCGAATTGGAAGAAAAGAAATCCCAGTGCCGAAAGGCGTGGAGATCAAGCACGCCAACAACGTCGTGACGGTGAAGGGGCCCAAGGGCACCCTCTCCACCCCCGTCGTGGCCGGCATCGGTGTGACGATCGAGAACAACGTGGTGCAATTCACCCGCTCGAACGATGAAGGAAAGTCGCGTGCCTTCCACGGCCTCATGCGCGCGCTCGTGGCCAACAACGTCCGCGGCGTCACCGACGGATTCAAGCGCGAGCTCGACATCGTCGGCGTCGGATATCGCGCCGAGGTCAAGGGGAAGGAAGTCGTGTTCCAGTTGGGATACTCGCATCCCATCCGCTTCGCCATTCCGGAAGGGATCGAGATCACCGTCGAGCCGAAGGCCGGCCACATCACCATCACCGGCATCGACAAACAGAAAGTCGGACAGACGGCCGCCGAGATCCGCTCGTTGCGCGAGCCCGATCCGTACAAGGGCAAAGGCATCAAGTACTCCGACGAAGTGATTCGCCGCAAGGCCGGTAAGGCCGCAGGCAAGTAACACGAAAGCCGGGTAATCAACCTCGGCGAAAAGGAACCAAACAATGGATCGCGCAAAACATCGAGTGGAATCACGAGGCCGTATCCGGGAACGGATCCGGCGCAAAGTCACCGGCACGGAGCAGCGTCCGCGCCTGGCCGTCTTCAAGAGCCTGAAGCACGTCTATGCTCAGATCATCGACGACGGCAGCGGCAAGACGATCATCTCGGCCTCGACTCGCGAGAAAGACGCCAGTTCGAAAGGCGCCAACGCCGCGGCCGCCAAGGCCGTCGGTGCGCTCATCGCCAAGAAAGCGAAAGACAAAGGGATCACGCGCGTGGTGTTTGACCGCGGCGGCTACCTCTACCACGGCAACATCAAAGCGCTCGCGGATGCCGCGCGCGAAAACGGTCTGGAATTCTAGGGAGGCATCATGCAGCGTCCGATGCAGCGAGGTCAGGGCTCTCCCCGCGGTGAACGCCGCGAAGAGCGCAGCGAAAGCGGGATGATCGACAAGGTCGTCCACATCAACCGCGTCACCAAGGTCGTCAAGGGCGGCAAGAACTTCAGCTTCTCCGCGCTCGTAGTCGTCGGCGACGGCAAAGGCCGCGTCGGATTCGGCTCGGGCAAAGCCAAGGAAGTTCCGGCAGCCATCAAGAAGGGAATCGAGATCGCCAAGAAAAACATGGTCTCGATCTCGATGTCCGGAACGACGATTCCGCATGCCGTCCTCGGCCACTACGGCGCGGGCAAGGTCATGCTCAAGCCGGCCTCGGATGGTACAGGCGTCATCGCCGGTGGTCCGGTCCGCGCCATCCTCGAGTCGGCCGGAATCCAGAACATCCTGACGAAGTCCCTCGGCACCGCCAATCCGCACAACGTGGTCAAGGCCACCTTCGACGCACTCCAGCAGCTTCGCAGCGAAGCACAGTACAACTCGCTCCGCGGCGTGGAGGAGGGGACGGAAGCATGAGCGCGGCCAAAAGCAAGAAGATGATTCAGATCAAGCAGGTCCGCAGCGGCATCGGATGTCCGCGCTACATGCGCGAGACCCTCCGGGCTCTGGGACTGGGGAAGATGCATCGGGTCACGTCGCGCGTCGACACGCCCGAAACGCGCGGCATGATCGCCCGCATCCCGCATCTCGTGCAGGTGGTCGAGTAGTCGACATTGAATTGGTTGCCGGGTTGCCCGGTTGCCGAGTTGCCGTTCCAAGGCAACCTGGTAACCCGGCAACTCGGTAACCTGGGGGAATCATGGAACTGAGCAACCTCAAACCGAAAAAATCCTCCCGGCACGCCGAGAAACGCCTCGGCCGCGGCCCGGGATCGGGCACCGGCAAGACCGCCGGTCGCGGCGAAAAGGGACAGAAATCCCGCGCCGGCTTCTCGCGCATGCGTGGCTTCGAAGGCGGCCAGATGCCGCTGCATCGCCGCCTGCCCAAGCGCGGCTTTACCAATATTTTTAAGAAGATACACGCGGTCGTGAATCTCTCCGACCTCGAGCGCTTCGACAACGGGTCCACCGTCGATGAGGGCGCCCTTCGCCAGGCTGGCCTCGTCAAAGGTAGGAACGACGGCATCAAGATTCTCGGTCACGGCAAGCTCTCCAAGAAGCTGACCGTGCACGCCGCCAAGTTCTCCGAGACGGCCCGCAAACAGATCGAAGCGGCAGGCGGCACCTGCCAGGAGATTCAGTAACTTGAACTTCCTCGAGACACTCCGCAACATCTGGGCAATCGAAGATCTGCGCAAACGTGTGCTGTTCACGTTCGCGCTGCTCGCCGTGTATCGCCTCGGATCGCACATTCCGACGCCGGGCGTCGACCCTATCGCGCTGGCGGAGTTTTTCAAGTCGATGGGCGGCGTTCTCGGATTCCTCGACCTCTTCTCCGGCGGCGCCCTGCGCCGTCTTTCGGTCTTCGCGCTGGGGATCATGCCGTACATCTCGGCGTCGATCATCCTCCAGCTCCTCACGGTCGTCTGGCCGTACCTCGAGAAACTCTCGAAGGAAGGGGAGATGGGGCGGCGCAAGATCAACCAGTACACCCGCTACGGCACGGTGGCGCTGTCGATCGTGCAGTCGCTGGGCGTGGCCTTCTGGCTGAAGTCGCAGAGCTCGCCGGGCGGCGCACCGCTCGTCCCGGTGAACATCCAGGACTCGCTGTGGGGTCTCGGCTTCCCGATCATGACGGTCCTGACGCTCACCACCGGCACGGCCTTCATCATGTGGCTCGGTGAGCAGATCTCCGAGCGCGGCATCGGCAACGGCATCTCGCTGATCATCTTCGCCGGCATCGTGGTCAACCTGCCGCACGCCGTCTTCGGCATCGTCGAAGACATCCGCACCGGTCAGCGCAACCTCTTTGCCATGCTTGGACTGATCGTCTTCATGGTCGCTGTCGTCGCTTTCGTCGTCTTCATGGAGCGAGCGCAGCGACGCATCCCCGTGCAATACGCCAAGCGTGTCGTCGGCAGGAAGGTCTACCAGGGCTCGAACACCTACCTCCCGCTGCGCGTGAACACCGCCGGCGTCATCCCGGTCATCTTCGCTTCATCGATCCTGGTCATTCCCCAGACCATTGCTTCGATGATCAAGACCCCGTGGGCTCAGGCCATCGGCAACCAGATGCGTGTCGGCGAGCCGCTCTACTACCTGCTGCAGGTCGTCGGCATCCTGTTCTTCGGCTATTTCTACACGTCGATCGTTTTCAATCCGGTCGACACGGCCGACAACATGCGCAAATACGGCGGCTTCATCCCCGGCATCCGTCCGGGCAAGAAGACGTCTGACTACATCGATCGCGTCCTGACGCGCATCACCTTCATCGGGTCGCTCTACCTGGCAGCCGTCTGCATCCTGCCGGAGTTTCTCATCGCCGGTGTGCACGTCAACCAATTGCCGTTCGGCATCGGTGCGGCGCTCGATCGAGCCCTTCCGCTGTGGTTCACGGAAGGAATGGGCTTCAACTTCTACTTCGGCGGCACTTCGCTGCTGATCGTCGTCGGCGTGGCCATGGACACGATTCAGCAGATCGAATCGCAGCTCGTCATGCGCCACTACGACGGATTCATGAAACGCGGTCGCATCCGCGGGCGGCGTGGGTAGGGCACAGACCGCATGAAGCTGATTTTCATCGGCCCGCCGGGCAGCGGCAAGGGAACGCAGGCGAAGCGGCTTGCAGCGCAGCACGGCGTTCCGCACATCTCCACGGGCGACATGCTCCGGGATGCGATTGCCGACGGAACCGCGCTCGGCCAGAAAGCGGCGCCGATCATGGCTTCCGGTGCGCTGGTCTCGGACGACCTGATGCTCGGCATCATCGATGAGCGCCTGGCCAAGTCCGATGCCCAGCGCGGCTTCATCCTGGACGGCTTCCCGCGCACCCTCGTGCAGGCGGAAAAGCTGGACTCAATCGTCGGAAACAGCTCAGGGAATGGGACTACGGGCCTCCGGGTTCTTCAGCTACTGGTCCCTGACGAGGCCATCGTGAAGCGGATCTCGCTGCGCCGGTCGTGTCCGACCTGCGGAGCGATTTATCACCTCGAATCCGCGCCCCCCGCAGTCGGCACGGTGTGCGACCGTGACGGTGCGGAGCTGATTGCTCGTCCGGACGACAACGAAACCGCTGTTCGCAAGCGGCTGGAAGCGTTTCATCGCCAGACGCTTCCGGTTGCCACGTTTTACAAGTCTCAGAATCTCCTGCGCGAAGTCGACGGGGTTGGTCCCGTCGATGAGGTCTTTGAACGTATAGAGAAGTCCCTGTCCTGACATGCTCGATCGAATGAAAGGTCCGATCCTCAAAAACCGCGAAGAGATCGCGGTCATGGATCGCGCCAATCGCGTGGTTCTCGAGATCCTCGAGAGCATGCGTTCGATGATCAAGCCCGGAACGACGACGGCGCAGTTGAATGCCGTCGGCGAGGAAGAGCTGGCCAAACGCGGCGCAAAGTCGCCGTTCAAAGGCTACGCGCCGATGGGATTGCCGCCGTACCCGGCTGTGGTCTGCGCCTCGGTCAATGACGTGATCGTTCACGGCATCCCGAGCCGGGCCAGACTCGAGGAAGGCGACATCATCGGACTCGACTTCGGCTCAATCCTCGACGGTTTCGTCGGCGATGGCGCGATCACGGTGGCCGTCGGCAAAGTCACGCCGCGGGCGCAGGAGCTGATCGACACCACCCGCGAGTGTCTGGAACTGGCCATCGAAGAGATGCGTCCGGGCCGGCACCTCGGCGATATCGGAGCGGCGGTTCAGGAGCATGCCGAAAAGCATGGTTTCCACGTAATCCGGAACTTCGTCGGACACGGCATCGGACGCCGCATGCACGAAGACCCGCAGGTCTACAACTACGGCCGTCGCGGACGTGGTCTGGAGCTAAGGGCAGGAATGGTCCTGGCGGTCGAGCCGATGCTTTGCGAGATCGGATCGAAGCTCCGTTCGCGCATCGAACGGGCCGGCAGGGATGGAGTCATTGAAGATGTGCGGACCGACAACGATCGTTGGACGGCCCGGACGATCGACGGCACGCTGGCCGCGCATTTCGAGCATTCGATTGCGATTACGGCCGACGGGCCGGTAGTGCTAGGTAAGTAGGAGGAACATGTCGAAGGAAGAAGCGATTGAAGTGACCGGAACCGTCCTGGAGACATTGCCGAACGCGATGTTTCAGGTCGAGCTGGAGAACAAGCACAAGGTGCTCGCGCACATCTCCGGCAAAATGCGCAAACACTTCATCCGCATCCTTCCCGGAGACAAAGTCCTCGTTGAATTGTCGCCGTACGACCTGACCAGAGGTCGCATCACGTATCGATATAAGTGAGCTGATTATGAAAGTTCGTTCATCAGTCAAGAAGATCTGTGTGAAGTGCAAGATCGTCCGTCGTCAGGGCGTGATTCGCATCATCTGCGAGATACCGAAACACAAGCAGCGTCAGGGATAACGAGGAGCTAACGGAACCATGGCACGTATTGCAGGTGTGGACCTTCCACTGAACAAGCGGGTCGAAATCGGCCTGACGTATATCTACGGCATCGGCCGGTCGCGCGCCAAAGACATCCTGACGAAAGCGACCGTCAGCACGGACACGCGCGTCAAAGACCTCTCCGAGGATGACGTGCGCAAGATCCGCCAGGTCATTACTGATGAGGGGAAGGTCGAAGGCGATCTCCGCAAAGACATCGGCCTCGACATCAAGCGCCTGATGGAGATCAACTGCTACCGCGGCATGCGCCATCGTCGCGGCCTCCCGGTTCGCGGTCAGCGCACGCACACGAACGCCCGGACGCGCAAGGGTCCCCGCAAGGGAGCCATCGCCGGCAAGAAGAAGGCTACGAAGAAATAGGAAGCAGTGGCCAGATGCCAGTGGCCAGTGGTCAGAACAAGTCTGACAACTGACCACAGGCCGCTGGCCACTACGGAGAAAAACAATGGCAACTGCCCGAGCCCCCAAAGCTGGAGCCCGCCGCGCGGGAACGAAGAAGAAAGAGCGGAAGAGCATTCCGCACGGCGTCGCTGCCATCAACGCGTCGTTCAACAACACGATCGTGGCCATCTCCGATCCGATGGGAAACATCCTGTCGTGGTCGAGCGCCGGCCGCATCGGCTTCAAAGGCTCGCGCAAGGGGACGCCGTTCGCGGCCCAGGTCGCAGCCCAGAACGCCGCCCAGATCGCGCAGGAGCACGGCGTTCGCTCGGTCGATGTGAGGGTCAAAGGCCCGGGAGCCGGACGCGAATCCGCCATCCGTGCCCTGGCCGCATCCGGACTCGACATCAAGTCGATCAAGGACGTCACGCCGATCCCGCACAACGGTTGCCGTCCGCCAAAGAGACGCAGGGTTTGATCTTTGGCTCTTAGCTCCTGGCTATTAGCTCTTAGGGAAAACGGGCGCCTGCCTTCCTAAGAGCTGACAGCCAGGAGCTAAGAGCTCATGGTTTTTCCGGTACGCGTAGTTCCGGTCCGCAATCCCGTACGGCGCGCAGCAGCCGTCGTACACACGACGTTCCATGGTGGGACGGGCGTGAACGATCAGGAGGCATAGTGGCTCGTTACTCGGATCCCGTTTGCCGGCTCTGCCGGCGAGAGGGCATGAAGCTGTTTCTGAAAGGAGACCGCTGTTTCAAGGACAAATGCTCCATCGAGCGCCGCAATTACGCACCCGGTCAGCATGGACGCCGCCGTTCCAAGGTTCTCGGCTACGGAATCCAGCTTCGCGAAAAACAGAAGGTCAAGCGCATCTACGGCTTGCTGGAGCGCCAGTTCCGGCTCTACTTCCAGCGCGCCGCGGGCAAGACCGGAATTACCGGCGACAATCTCCTTCGCCAGCTCGAGCTGCGGCTCGATAACGTCGTCTACTCCCTCGGGTTCGCCGCTTCGCGCGCTCAGGCACGCCAGCTCGTGCGCCACGGACACATCGAAGTGAACGGCAGGAAAATCAACATCCCGTCCTACCAGGGTCGCAAAGGGGATGTCATCCAGGTTCGCGAAAAGAGCCGCAAGAATGACCAGATCCGTCAGGCTGTCGAAACGGCCAGCGGGCGTGGCATTCCGTCGTGGCTCGAGCTCAATCCCGATCAGTTCCTCGGCCGTGTGAATGATCTTCCGAAACGCGAAGACATCCGCCTGCCGATTCAGGAACAGCTCATCGTCGAACTCTACTCGAAGTAATACAGATGGTGTAGGGCTGCCGCCCCGGTGGCCAAACCGGCGCAGCCGTCACTACTACACATAGCGAGGAGGCCGCTCACATGTTGTGGTCAGATTTTCAGAAACCGAAGAAGCTCGATTACGATCCCGAAACCCTAACGCCGAACTATGGCCGTTTCGTCGCCCAGCCGTTCGAGCGCGGCTTCGGTACGACGATCGGTAATGCTCTCCGTCGCGTGCTGCTTTCGTCGATTGAAGGCGCAGCCATCACGGCCGTCCGCGTCGAGGGCGTGCTCCACGAATTCTCATCGCTCACCGGCGTGGTCGAAGACATGACCGACGTCGTCCTCAACCTCAAGCAGGTGCCGTTTCGCATGCACGGCGAAGGTCCCAAGACGCTGTACCTCGAGAAGAAGGGGCCCGGTGTCGTCACCGCCGCCGACTTCGAGGATGACTCCGACATCGAGATCCTCGATCCGACGGCGCACATCGCTACGCTGTCGAAGGAAGGCTCGCTCAAGCTCGAAGCGCGTCTGAAGCGTGGCCGCGGCTACCAGGTCGCCGATCGCAATGCCGATGGCGATCTGCCGCTCGGCTACATCCCCATCGATTCGATCCATTCGCCGGTCCGCCGCGTGAACTATCACGTCGAAGGCGCCCGCGTCGGACAGATGACCGACTACGACAAGCTGGTCCTCGAAGTGTGGACCAACGGCGCCGTCTCGCCGCAGGAAGCGGTCGGCCTGGCCGCCGATCTCCTCGGCGATCACCTCCGCATCTTCAGCGCGTTTGAAGCGCGCGGCGAAGAGGCAGAGGATGTGTCGATGCCGGAAGTCGATCCGAGAATGGCCGAGATGCTCACCAAGCCGATCGAGGAGCTCGACCTTTCCGTCCGCTCCGCCAACTGCCTCAAGAACGCCAACATCCGCACGCTTGGCGATCTGGTGCAGCGCACCGAGCGGGAGATGCTGTCGACGAAGAATTTCGGCCGCAAGTCGCTCGATGAGATCAAGGACGTTCTTGCGTCCCTCGGTCTGTCGTTCGGCATGACCAAGGTGCCCCGCGGCGCGGAGATGCGCGACTAGTCGTTTCCGCGCAACGAGGAAAGTGAGGGGAACGCAATGAGACACGGAATGGTCAATCGCAAGCTGGGACGCACGAGCGCGCATCGCAACGCGCTCTTCCGCAACCAGCTCGCCTCCCTGATCGATAAGGAACGCATCATCACCACGCTGCCGAAAGCGAAGGAGCTCCGTCCGCAAGTGGAGCGCCTGGTGACGCTTGCCCGTACGGACAGCGTCCACAATCGCCGTCAGGCCGCGCGCGTCGTCGACGAAGCGATGGTTACAAAGCTGTTCGACACGCTCGGGCCGCGCTTCGCCGATCGTCCCGGCGGTTACACGCGCATCATCAAGCTCGGACCTCGCCGCGGTGACGCCGCCGAGGTAGCCATCCTCGAGTTCGTCGACTTCAAGCTCGATACCGAGACGAAGGTCGAAGAGCCGGCAAAGGGTCGCAAGGCCGCTCCGAAGAAGGAAGCGAAGGCGAAGGCCGAGCCGGAAGAGGAAGAAGAGGAAGAGAAGCCGAAGAAGGCTGCCAGGAAGCCGGCCGCAAAACCAAAGGCTGAAAAGCCCAAGAAAGAAGAAAAGCCGAAGAAGCCGGCGAAAAAGAAGAGCACCAAGTAAATTCGATCTCGAAGGCCCGCCCCGCGCGGGCCTTCGCATTTGTGGCACGATCTCCGGGGAGGATGCTATGGCCGACATCAATCTCAGAGTCGTCGACATCTACCACAACGACACAGTCAGCAGTTTCCAGCAGGCCGCCGATTCCGGACTCTGGGGCGTCATCCACAAGGCGACGACCGGAGCTACGGGAAGCGATCCTGAATATGCGAACCGCCGCCAACCGGCTCTTGATGCCGGTCTCCTGTGGGGTGCCTATCACTGGGGAACGAATGCCGACGTCCAGTCGCAGGTCAACAACTTCCTGAACATCGCGCAGCCGGATGCATCCACTCTGGTCGCTCTCGATCTGGAAGAAACGGATGGCAACCAGATGACGCTCGATCAGGCTCGCCAGTTCCTGACGCTGGTTGCCGACAAACTCGGCCGGCAGCCGGTCCTCTATTGCGGGGGCTGGTTCAAAACCGAAATGGGTGACGTCGCCGATCCCTTTTTCGGTTCGCATCGCCTCTGGCTGGCGCAGTACGGAGCGAATCCCGTAACGCAGGCAAGCTGGAACACGATCTGGCTCTGGCAATACACCGACTCGACGACCGGCCGGCAGCCCAGCAGCGTGCCAGGCATTCCCGGCGACAGCTCGGGCAACCTCGATTGCAATTCCTACGACTTCACGAAGGAGCAGCTCACCGCGGAATGGGCGTCGTGAGCTACAGCTTGATCCGTCGCAACGTCGTGGTCAGGTCGCCTTCCTGAACCGGCACGGCCACCGAGGCATCGCGCGCTTGTGCGAGCGCAGCGCCGGCGGGCGGGAGGCCATAAGAGCCGTCGATGACTACGGCGTCGATCGATTCGTCCTGGGTGAGGTCGATATCGATCGTCGCGTCCGAGGCGCCGCGAATGGCGATGCGATGCCATCCGGGGGCAAGGCCGCCGCGCGGGCGTGTCACTGGCGGAGGGGTGATGCCATTGACGCGCAGCGAGGCAAACGATGCTGCGTGGAAGATGAGGGAGATGCGCGGCGCATTGCGGACTGAATGAAGCTGTAGTGTCAGGTGGCGGCCATTGTGATGATCGTCGCGCACTACCCGCAACTCCGCAGGGGCGAGGCCAAGGGCGGGCGCGGGAGCGACGAGCGCGCGCGACGGCGGGATGGTCCATTCGTAGGTCTGTTGTGGGGTATTGCTGAACTTCGCGACGCGTTGTAGTTCCGGACGCAGCCAATCCGTTTGCCAGCGTGCAGCGGCTCCGTCGTCGACGTACTCGATATTGATGTGGCGCAGAGAATTGGTCTCGTATGTCGGAACGATGATGGCCATGGCGACGCAGGCGATTGCGGCTGCAGCGATGGAGGCATTGAGCGGGCGCAGCAGGCCGGTGACTGATGCGAAAAAGGGCGCGAATGTCGTCGCTGACAGCGCGATCAGTACGGCTACAAACGGCAGAATGGGACGGCCGAGGGCGTCGTAGAGAGCGATGCCGAGCGGAAAGAGCACGATCGCGGAAGCCGATGCGCAGAGGATCGCAGCAATCCCGTCGTTGATTTTCAATGCGCAAATGGCGCAGACGATGGCCGGCACAATTGCCAGATAGCTTCCGCCCGGGAGCTTGATCGATAGCGCAATGGCGATGGCAGACCAGCAGAATGCCTGTCCGAGAAACAAGCCGTCGATGCCTGCGAACTTGATCAGGCGTTGCGCAGTGAAGAGAGCGATGCCGAGGCCGATGAGCCAGGCCGCAGCGATTGCGGGACCGGGATGCGCGACCCAGATCGCACCGCCGGATCGCAATCCTGCCAGCCAGTTTCCGACCCATGCGACGAGAAACGCGAAAAGCAACGTCAGGAAAAACGACGCGACGCCGATCGTGATCGAACGCGTTCTTGCCTTTCGGTAGAACGCGGCGATGAGCAGAATGATCAGAGCCGCGATAGCCATGCCGAGGGAAAGGGTCTGCGGCCACCAGATCACGAAGAACGAGAGAACGTCGAACCACACCGCGTTGCCGTTGCTCGTCTGGCGCAGATCGACGTCGGCCAGCGAGCGCGCCATCGCCAGGACGTGATCGCCATGATGCTGCAAGGTCGACGGCGATGCATTCGCAAAGTTGTCGAGCGGCGTGTGGTAGTGAACCGGATGTCCGATATTGCCGAACCCGAGGCCCGCCAATCCCGCGCGTTTGAAAACGGTGAGATCGGTGTCATTCGGCAGCAATTCGTAGATGTCGTAGTAGAGCGAGCTCGTGGCCGGGCGCGGCAGGGCATGAGCGATCTGGCGAGCGAGCCAGACATTTCGCCTGCTGGTCTCGAACAGAAAGCTCGGTCCGTCCGTCCCGCGCGCTTCGACGTTGATCACAGCAGCGGCGCCGCGCAGCGACGCCGGATCCGCTACAAAGCCTTCCGCCCCCAGCAGCGCGACCTCCTCGGCATCGGTCACCAGGTAGACGATCGGATTGCGGAAGCGCTCATTGCGCAGCGCGCGGGCGGTCTCGACGAGCGCGGCGATGCCGATGCCGTCGTCCGAAACGCCGGGGCCGGCGGGGACGGAGTCGTAATGCGCCGCAAGGATCAGCGCATCCGGCCGCGTGTCGCCGGGAGTCCGGGCGATGACGTTCGCTACCGGCGCGCAAGTCACATACGGACTGCAGGCGAACGATCGCTGGATGGTGACGTCGTAGCCGAGCGCGCGGAATCGCGCAGCCAAACGTTCGCGGACGGCATCGTGCGCTGCGGTACCGGCGGGATGCGGCTCATCGCCTCCGAGAATCTCGCGCTCGAACGCGATCGCGCGCGCCGCGGAGAACGAGGATGGCGGCGCGGTTTCGGGTAGCGGAGCCGGGCCGGGCATCCTCAGCAGTAACGTGCCGAGAATCGCGGCCAGCGCCGCAAACAGGAGTGCCGTGGCGCTGCCGCGTTTCACAAAGGGGATTGTAGCTGCAACCCGCGGCCATCCGGCCCGTACATCGAGGCATGTTCAAGCGCATCCTGCTCACTGCCATCCTCACCATCGCCGCCGCGGTTGCGAACGCCTCGACTCTCGACGAGAAATTCGACCGCACATTCGACGTCCGTCCCGGCGCCGTTTTCAATCTGTCGAATACCAACGGCGGGATCACCGTCCGCGCCTGGGACCAGCCGCGCATTCGCGTGCGTGCGGTCAAGCATGTCGAGAGCCGCGACGGCGATGCGGCGCGCGCGGCCATGAAGGCGCTCACGCTGTCGATCACGCAGCCGAACGGCGGCCTGCGCATCGACACGAATTATCCGAAGCACAACGATGGCATCTTCGAGTGGATCGCCGGTACGAACGTGAACATGAACGTGACGTACGAAGTGACGGTGCCGCGGTCGATGGACCTGCAGATCGACAACACGAACGGGACCATCGAGGCCAGCGACATTCGCGGCTCGCACAGGATCTCCACGACGAACGGACGGATCATGCTGGCGCGCTGCGCGGGCGATCTCGAAGCGGAGACGACGAACGGCTCGATCGAAGCGGAGCTGACGACGGTCAACGCCGGCCGCGGCATGCGCCTGGAGACGACGAACGGCCACATCGTCACCCGTCTGCCGAAGTCGTTCGCGGCGCGCATCGATGCCGCCAACTCGAACGGCTCGATCGACAGCGACCTTCCGATCACGGTCAGCGGTTCGCAGAACAAGCACGCGCTACGCGGCACGATCAACGGCGGAGGACCGGAGCTGCGGCTGCGGACGACGAACGGATCGATTCACATCCGGGCGATGTAACGTGGTCGGACTCTCCAGTCCGACCCCGTTCACGGGATTACCTAGGTCGGACTGAGCGTCCGACCTACATTTGTCTACGCATGCACGCCCGGCGCTTCGTGGCCGCTCGCGCTCACGTACTCGACGTACGATCCGCCGTAAACGCGTGGCGCGGCGCCGCGCTCTTCCGGTAGTTCGAGCACGCGGTTCGACAGGCCGCGCAGGAACATGCGGTCGTGCGAGACGAAGAGCATCGTCCCTTCGAAATCGTGCAGCGCTTCGACGAGCATCTCCTTCGTGGCCAGATCGAGATGATTCGTCGGCTCGTCGAGCACGAGGAAGTTCGGCGGATCGAGCAGCATCCGGGCCAGTACCAGGCGTGATCGTTCGCCGCCGGAGAGTGCGCGGATCTTCTTCTCCACCTCATCGCCTGAGAACTGGAAGGCGCCGAGGAGACTGCGCAGCGTGCCGATCGATTCGAGTGGGAAGTCTTTCTGAATCTGTTCCCAGACCGTGAGATTCGGATCGAGCAGATCGAAAGCCTGCTGCGAGAAATAGCCCATCTTCAGCGACGCGCCGAGGCGCACGTTGCCGGCATCCGGCTCCAGCGAACCGGAGACCATCTTCAGCAGCGTCGACTTGCCGGCGCCGTTCTTTCCCATCACGCACCAGCGCTCGCCGCGCCGGACGAGGAAGTCGAAGCCGTCGTAGATCGTCCGTTTGCCGAACGATTTCGAGACGTCTTTCAGCGTGACCACGTCGTCGCCGGAGCGGGGAGGTTTGCGGAAATCGAACTTCATCGTCTTCCGCTTTTTCGGCGGCTCCAGCTTCTCGATCTTGTCGAGCGCCTTCACGCGGCTCTGCACCTGCGCGGCCTTGGCGGCGTGAGCGGCGAAGCGATCGATGAAGCGCTGCTCCTTGGCCAGCATCGACTGCTGCCGGGCGTAGGCGGCCTCGCGATTGGTTTCGCGGATAGCGCGCTCGCGCTCGTAGAACTCGTAGTTGCCGGAGTAGGCGACCAGGTCGCCCTCGTCGATCTCCACGATCTTGGTGACGACGCGGTTCATGAACTCGCGGTCGTGCGAGGTCATGAGCAGCGAGCCTTCGTAGCGCTTCAGAAAGTCTTCCAGCCAGATGATCGATTCGATGTCGAGGTGGTTGGTCGGCTCGTCCATCAGCAGGACGTCGGGGCGGCCGAGGAGGACCTTGGCCATGGCCACGCGCATCTTCCAGCCGCCGCTCAGCGCGCCGGCGTCGCCATCGATGCGATCGTCTTCGAAGCCGAGGCCGTGCAGCACTTCGCGCGCGCGAGCCTCGAGCTCGTAGCCGCCGAGGTGCGAGTAGTCCTCCTGCACGTGCCCGAAGCGATCGAGGATGGCGTCCATTTCGTCGAGACGGTCAGGATCCGACATGGCGTTCTGCAGCGCTTCCAACTCGTGATGCAGATCGCCGAGGCGTCCGCTGCCTGCGATCGCTTCGTCGAGCACGGAGCGGCCCGACATCTCTTCGATGTCCTGCCGGAAGTAGCCGATGGTCATCTTCTTCGGAACGGAGACGTCGCCATCGTCGGCCGATTCTTCGCCGACGATCATCCGGAAGAGGGTAGTTTTCCCGGAGCCGTTCGGGCCGACGAGGCCTGCTCTCTCGCCCGGCTTGAGCTGGAACGAGGCGTCGATGAAGACGAGCTGCCGGCCGTACTGCTTCGATATCTTGCTGAGGCTGATCATTGATAGGACGTGCGGCCGGCAGAACGCGAGCGGCGCGGCCGGGATTTCTCGCGGCAGATGCGCGCGCCGGCCATCGGCGGCAGGACGTGAACGATGCCGTCGCGATCAATGCGATAGCGGAAGTAGGCGACGTCGAGATCGAGCCAGGGTGTGGTTCGGGGGATGACGAGCCGGAGGGCCGTCACGCGCATTTCGAACGGATCTGCGGGACGCGGCTCGAAGGTGAGCGCGGCGCTCAGGACAGCGGCGCGGAGGGGTGCGTTGGGATCGGAGGGCATGTGATGATTGGAGAACCGTTTGGTCGCTCTGTCATTCCGGCGCGCATCGGTACGTGTGAAGGAGATAGGAAGAATGAGAGTCTCCTCGAAATACCAGGTAGCGATACCCAAAGAAGTGCGAACACGATTCGACATCCGACCCGGCCAGGAATTCGAAGTGATCGCCAAGGGCAGTCTGATCTTCCTGGTCCCGGACAAGCCGATCGCGGCGATGCTTGGCTTTGTGCGCGGGATTTCGACCAGCGGTTTTCGTGAACGCTAGCTGCGAGGCCACGGCAGCATTGCGCGAGTCCCGCCGATGGACACCGCTGCGGTTTCGAGAATGTCGCGCGCTTTCTCGGCTGAAGAAAGCGGTACGACGTCCATCGTTGCAGCCCAGCTTTCCCACGACTGCAGCCGGACTTCGTGCTTGCCCGATGGCGTATGCACCTCATGAGCGACAACCAGCAGCCGGTCCTGGAGCTCGCGCGCCGAGGGACCGTGGCCGATTGGCGATTCACCGCGAGTGGTTTGAGCGAGGAGGCGTTTGGCATCCGGCGAGAGTCCGCGCATCTGCCACGATTGCCGCGTGTCTCCGACAGCAGCGATCGCCGGCCACAGGCGCCGATGAACGTACGTCACTTTGCGATTGATCAATCGCGTGGCAACCGCTGTCGGCTCCAGCGATTCCAGGCAGCGAAAGATGTCATGCGCCTCGGGGATGCTCCACCACGAAGCGCTGACTTTCAGATCGCAGAACAGGCCGACGATGGATGGCAGCTTCTGATCCTGCAGCAACAAGATGCCTGAATCGCTCAGCGCCTTGCGAACCGTCTCGCATCGAGTCACGGCAGTAGCCAATTCCCCGAGGCTAGCACGCCCGACTAATGCGCCTGCTTGCCCCCGGTCTCATGTTGCGCATCGCTGCGATGGTGATCCCAGTAATTCCGAGCCACGCTCGGAGCCAGCAGCAGATAGATCCCGACTATGCAGGGAGCAACGGCCACAATCATCGTGGCGATTGCATACCGCAGCTCCATGAGCCGGTAGGAATAGTAGGCTCGCGGAAAGTAGTCCAGTGCGATCAGCTCTCGGTCGATGTTTCTCATCACCACGAGCATTCGCGCCGAGAGAAAAATATAGGCGAGCGAGGGCAACAGAAACCCAATGGCGCCGGCAAGGCGAAACTTCGGATCCGTTGCAAGAAACGATTGTGCTCGTTCTGACGTCAGCCCCCAGCCGAGGCAGATGATGAAAAAACCGGTTCCTTTGAGGCTGGATTCGATGAACCGCAGTTGGTATTCGCGCAGCGCGCTGTAGAGGTGATCGAACGCTTCCCTCGGGTTGACTTCCTGCATGCTGATAATCGCCTGCGCAGGGAGTGTTCAGCCGGGCGTCGAGCCCTACCATCAAAGGTGGAACGTCGTTCGATCGCTACGTGGCGATGATGTTGTGCGTCTCGGAAACCTCGGGAGTGCCCGGATCGACGCCGGCTTCGGCAAGGATCGGAAGAAGCGTCTTTCCGAACTCCTCGAACACCTCGTGCGACTCCCAGATGTCGAACACGCGAAGAGCGCTGGAGGGACCGTAGCAGGCGTGGTGCAAGCGTCCTTTCGGTGCGCCAAATCCGGCCGCCGCCAGGCGGGCAGTGACCTGGTCGTACTGTGGCGCGCTCATGGCCTCCGGGCTGAAGTGAAAGACGATTGGCATGACTGTCTCCTCTCTTGTTTCGACTGACTACGGCGACGCCGTGCAATCGGATTTGCGCGGAGGTGGTGTGGTAAAACATCCGTCACGAAAAGGGGAAGCGCAATGCCTCCTACCCTGGGCAACGGAAAGATCTGCTACATCGAGATTCCAGCCACCGACATCGATCGTTCATCCGAGTTCTACGCGAAGGTTTT